>LinusII_BA0109CM-p1__coassemble_1013_pt1 | contig 41555 bp, 31 predicted proteins | sample LinusII_BA0109CM-p1__metabat2_high_PE_031 | metagenome-assembled genome bin LinusII_BA0109CM-p1
TGAAGAAAAAGCCGGTTCTCACCGCAAATAAAGGGCAATTTGTAAAGATTAAATAAAAGAAACAGGATTATTTCATGCCGGCAGCAGGAGAGAACCCGCCATAAATGTTCAAAATTATTGAATAAAAATGATCGAAACCCCTTGTAATCTTCATAATCCTTCAGTATGATCTAGATGAAGTTAAGAAACGAAGAAAATTGAAGAAAAAAGAAGAAAGATGAATGATCAGACAAGGAGGTGATTGTGATGATTGCGAATGAAAGACATCAGAAAATCCTGGATTATCTGGCGGAAAAGAAAAACGCATCCGTTAACGAGCTGCTGGATCTGCTCAAGATCTCCGACAGTACGCTGCGGCGCGACCTGATGGTACTCGAATCGCAGGGCAAATGCGAAAGAGTTCATGGCGGCGTCAGCCTCATACGGGATGAGAGCGGTGCGGACCGGACGCTGGATCTGCGGCGCAATGAGTATCACAAGGAAAAGCTGGAAATCGGGGCCAAAGCAATCGAGCTGATTCAGGATGGCGACCTGATTTATGTCGATGCCGGAACCACAACGGAAGCCATGCTTTCGCTGCTTTCCGACCGGAAGGTTTCCATTGTGACCAATTCCATTAACCATGCGGCTATTGCGGCTAAAAAAGGACTGCAGGTCACCCTGGTTGGCGGCAGGTTCAAGTCCTTGACTGATGCCATTGTCGGGGAAGAAGCACTCGACTTCCTGGACAAATACACGTTTGATATCGCCTTTATCGGAACCAATGCCATCTCGAAGGAAGGCGGGCTGCTGACTCCCGATATCCGGGAGGCGGCCATCAAGAAAAAAGCAATAAGCCGCAGCCTGAACACATTCGTGCTGGCCGATTCTTCAAAACTCGACAAAACTTCAAAAATTCGCTTTGGAACTTTGGATCAGGCGGTGCTGATCTGTGAAAAAGATCCGGGACTGAAACAGGGGCTGGTCCTTGAAGACTGGCAGGAGAAAAAAGAATGATTTATACACTGACCGCTAACCCGGCGCTGGACTACATTGTCCGCGTCAAGAATCTTGAAATCGGCGAAACAAACAGGGCGTATGAAACCGAGATTTTCCCGGGCGGAAAAGGTTTCAATGTTTCGACTATTTTATCGGAGCTGTGCCGTGACTCCATTGCTTCCGGCTTCATGGCCGGCTTTGCCGGCGAGGAGCTCAAGCGGCTTCTGGAAGGGCGAAAGTTCCAGAAGGACTTTGTGGAAGCCAGCGGCTGCACCCGCATCAACGTCAAGCTCAAGGCACAGGTGGAAACTGAAATCAACGGGACCGGCCTGGTTATTGAGGAAAAAGATGTAAAAACCCTGATGGAAAAGTACAGCCAGATCCAAGATGGCGATACGCTGATTCTTTCCGGATCGATTCCCGGCTGCCTGAACAAGGATTTCTACGCGAAACTGCTCGAAAGCCAGCAGGGCAAGGACATCCTGACTGTCGTTGACGCATCGGGCGATCTTCTTAAAAACGCACTGGCCTGGCACCCGTTTTTAGTCAAGCCAAACCAGGCCGAGATTGAGGAACTGCTGGGCATTAAAATCGCTGATGATGACGAGCTGGTCAAAGCCGGCCGCAGCCTGCAGCAGCTGGGTGCGCGCAATGTCCTGATTTCCAGAGGCGCAAAAGGTGCCATGCTGGTGGGGGAAGACGGAGTGATTTACGAAGCCGGATGCCCGCAGGGCAAACTCGTCAACTCCGTGGGATCGGGCGATTCCATGGTTGCGGGATTTGTATCCGGCTGGCTGGATACGCACAGCCTGGAAAAAGCCTTCGTCCTTGGTATCTATTGCGGAAGTGCTACCGCTTTCTGTGCCGATCTTGCACAGAAAGCCGATATCGAGAATCTGGAAGCTTCTTCCCCGGTTCAGGTTACAAAGCGCTAAATCGCTTCATTCCTGTTTCTGAGAAGGAATAAAGAAGGAGAAACACAGTCTTCTCTTTCAAAAACGCCAGCCTGGCAGCCGGATCCCGGGCAGGATCAGGCTGAACGATCAAAACGGCGATTCAAAGCAGCCGGATCATAAAAACCGGCAGGCATTGAAGTTAAAAGCATGGAAAGGACAGAAAGGAGCGGGCAGGAAAAAGAAACGGGCCAGATCAGCCAGCGACAGTCCTCCTGCTTTCCAGGATCCGGCTGGATCATCGGGCAAAAGGGAAAGCAGGCTGCAATGGACAGTGCTGGCAGGATGAAGAGAAAAAGGAAACGAACGCATCAAGCTGTAAAGGTGACAGACATCAAAGGCGCATTTGCAGCAGAAAGGATCGGCTGATCCTTGAAACAGTTTATAAATGATTTTGTCATGAAACTTTGCACTCCAGATCAGAGAAAAGCCTGCACAGCAGGCAGAAAAATTTTGGGAAAAAACTATGAAGATTAAACCTAAGAATCTTCGGAAAGTAGGACCACAGCCCTAAAGTGTCTCTAGTTTCCTTTAATTAGGCCATAGATAAAGTGCTTTTCCATTAGATTGCCTAAATAGGGGCATAATAAACATGGTCCTGCCTAGAACCATAAAAGGTTGTGGTCCTACTCTATGGCTTATATCAAGGCTCAAAAACTTGTCCGGAACAATTCTGGCCGCATTACCAGCGGTTCGGCTGCGATTGTTGTCTCTGCTTACGACTCAAAAGCGAATCATCATATCCGAAAGGTTGTAAGAGAGCGGCTGGGAAAGGTTCTGTACCTTTCGGAAGATAAGAAAACAGGTATTTTCTTATCTCCAACTCGAGGCCTGGTTGAATACTGCTCCATTACAGATGAATTTCAGGATGTGGATCATGATGATCCAAGGCTTAGTCTGAGCACTCAGTTTCCAAAACCAGAAATCCATACGATTTTTGGTGACGTGTACCTGCTGCTCGAATTTATGGAAAAATCCGGTCTGCTTGAGATTTTCAGAAGCGTTTTTTCCAAAAAAGGCCTGTATGAACGGGTTGTTGTTCATCTGCTTCACGATATCCCCGCCGTTGGATCCCGGGTTGCCTGTGATGATTTTCTGAGCTGTTCTTTTGCGTCTTATCTGTTCGAAGATATTCCTATGGCTGCCCTCCATTCGGACTCCAGCTATTTTACGATGATGGGCAAAGACAGTCTGCGGATCGAATTCTTCAGGAAGTTTGCCGACATGATGAAATCCAAAGCCTCCAGCCAAAGCTCTTATATCCAGGGCTTCGAATCTTTTGGCAAGGGCTGCTATGTTGATTCAACGCCATTGCCCAATGAAATCCGCCGGCTGATGAGCAATACCTGTTGCTCCCATGGAACCGAAGGCAGCTGCAGCCAGACCCGGATGTTCCTGGTGCTCGATGACCAGACAGACCTGCCGGTCTGGTATGGAATGATACCAGGCAACGTTCTGGATCTGTCTACAATCAATGACATTACTTCGGATACCTTTGTCAGCGTTGGTATCGAGATTGATTCCATGGTCCTGGATGCAGGTTATATCACCAGAGAATTTCTCAGCCATTACGCTGTCGATTCTGAGAAAACGTTTATCGGCAAATCACCGGCCAAGCGGGGTTTTCAGTTCAAGACACGTTACCATGAAGTTAAAAACCTGATACCTAATGCTAAATATGAGATTTTCAGAAATAGTAAAGCCTATTTTGCCTATAAGAAGCAGGACGAACTGTTTGGCAAAAAGATCTTTTCCTACATCTTTGTAGACCAGATGAATGCTTTAAGCTGGCATACCGAATTTGTAGAGAAGCACCGGGAAGAGTTCGAGCAGATGTCGGATAAAGACAAGAACTGGAACCGCGTTAAAAATGGATTTTTCATTCTACTGTCCAACATTGACACCAGCTGCGAAGAAATCCTCAACCGTTATATTGAGCGGGTGAACATCGAGTCTGTTTTCAAAGATGCAAAAGACTATGGAAATCTGCTTCCGCTTTCTAAATGGGACAGAACCCGGGTAAATGGGAAAATCTTCAGCGATATGCTCGCTACGATTGTGATTCTGCTTTTAAAGAAGAAACTGATCCCCAACGGATTCAGTCTTCCAGACTTTGCAGGAAAACCAAGATCGCTGATGTGCTGCCGAAACAGTGAAGGAATCGTTAATGTCGAAGCGCCTAACAAACAGGTGAAGGAGCTGTTTCGAGTTCTGGACATCCCAATACCTGGATTCCTGGATTTAAAAGACTATTCCAGGAAAATATATGGTCCTACTTTTGAGTAGATCTTAGGTTAAAGATTTGCTGGCGATTGAAGCAATCGACCTCAAAGCGGCTGCTTCATCCAAAGAGGAAATTATCAACAAAGCGATCGACCTGATGGTCGGCAGCGGCAGAATCAATGACCGCAAAGCGTATGCGAAGAAAGTCTTCGAGCGCGAAGAAGAAAGCACCACCGGCATTGGCATGGGCATTGCCATTCCGCATGGCCGCGATGCCGCGGTAAGCAAAGCCGGCCTGGCTGCCATGGTCATCCCGGAAGGCGTAGAATACACCTCCCAGGATGGGGCGCCTGTGCATCTGCTGTTTCTGATTGCTGCACCGGAAGGCGGAGACGTTCATCTTGAAGTTCTGGCCAAGCTCAGCCGCATGCTCATGGACGAAAAGCTTTCCCAGAAACTGCAGTCGGCCGCCTCACCGGAAGAGTTCCTGCAGATTCTGACGGATGCTGAAACCGCCCTGGAAGGACCGGCCAAAGAAGAGGCCGCCGTTACCAGCAATGCGGATGCACCGTTAATCCTGGGTGTAACCAGCTGTCCAAACGGCATTGCCCATACGTACATGGCTGCTGAAAACATCGAAAAGAAAGCCAAGGAGCTGGGCTACCGGGTCAAAGTGGAAACCAGAGGTTCCGGTGGTGCCAAAAATGTCATTACCCCAGAAGAAATCAAGGAAGCAGCCGGCGTTATTGTCGCAGCCGATGCCAAGGTTCCAACCGACCGGTTTGATGGCAAGCGGCTGGTCCAGGCTCCGGTTTCTGACGGAATTCACAAGCCGGAAGAACTGATCCGGCGCTCCCTTGATCCCAGTACACCGGTTTTCCATGGCAGCGGGGCTGGAAGTGATGATGGAGCCGGTGCTAAGAAAGAATCCGGCTGGCGCTCGATTTATACCAGCCTGATGAATGGTGTCAGCCACATGCTGCCCTTTGTTATCGGCGGCGGCCTGATGATTGCCATTGCCTTTATGATCGATGGCTTCTCGGTGGACATGAATACCCTGGCTGAATCCGAAAAGACGCTGTTCGGTACCATTACTCCGGCAGCTGCTTTCTTCAAGAATGTCGGCGGCCTGGCCTTTGGCTTGATGCTTCCTGTTCTTTCCGGCTACATTGCCGAAGCAATTGCCGACCGTCCAGGTCTGGCACCCGGCTTTATCGGCGGCCTGCTTGCTGCCAACGGCACCAGCGGCTTTTTAGGCACTCTGCTTGCCGGATTTGTTGCTGGCTACCTGGTAAACTTCTTCAAGAAGATCTGTGCGAAACTGCCTTCCTCCCTTGAAGGAATTAAGCCAATGCTGATTTATCCGCTCCTTGGCATCGCCGCTATCGGTGCGATCATGCTTTACATCGTTGAACCCCCAGTCGGCTGGCTCAATACCCAGATGAATTTCTGGCTCGAATCGCTCAACGGCTCTTCCTCCATCGTTCTTGGTGCTCTTCTTGCCGGCATGATGGCTCTGGATATGGGCGGCCCGTTCAACAAAGCTGCTTATGTATTTGGTACCGCTTCTCTGGCTGCCGGCAACTATTCCATCATGGCCGCAGTCATGATTGGCGGCATGGTACCTCCTCTGGCTATTGCCCTCTCTACTATCCTGTTTAAGGACCGCTTCACAGAAGATGAAAGAAAAACTGCTCCAGCCAACTTCATCATGGGTCTTTCCTTCATTACTGAAGGTGCAATTCCCTTTGCGGCCAGCGACCCGCTCCATGTCCTGCCGGCTGCTGTAGCCGGATCCGCTCTGGCTGGTGCTCTTTCTGAACTCTTCAACTGCACCCTGATGGCTCCTCATGGCGGAATCTTCGTTCTGCTTACGATTGGAAATCCATTAATGTACCTGGTGGCCCTGCTTGTCGGTACAGTCGTTGGTGCCCTGGTTCTGGGTCTTTCCCGGAAGAAGATCGCTTCTTCCGAAGAAAAGTCTTTCAGCAAGAAGGCAGAATCAGCAAAAGCTGTTTAATCGGTTCTGTTCGATCCAAACCATAATGCTTAAAACACTGACGGATGCAGAATGTGCTTTTCCGGCAGTGAGAAAGGTGTCGTTTCATCTGGCGAAACGGCACTTTTTTTTGCTGCCGGCAGGTCAGCAGAATTATTGATCCGGGCATTCAATTTTATCTGCTGCTTAAACGGATTAAGCGGATGAAAAGAAATTCACGAAGATTTGATGAGTACGGAATGAAATGAAATCTGAACAGAAGCACTGAACAGACTGTGGGAGGAAGAGCTTGGCGGACTGCCTGATCAAATGCGGGATAGGGTAGTGAAAAATCCGGCAGTAAAACTGGCAGCGCAGGACTATTCAGCTGAAAAAATTGCCAATGGAATGAAGCTGGATCTGAAAACTGTGAAAGCCTGGCTTTCAGAAGCAGGAACCAGTCTCAATCACGATCCGGAAGCGATCACATAAATCAAAGCAAAACAGTCTGCCGCAGATTTCGCTCCCTCTATAATTTTAGTGAGTCGGAATGGTTATTCTTTTTAACCATCCGCTCAGGAGGAAAAACGATGTGCACTTCTGTTTTATATGCCAACGAAGGAATCTCCTACTTTGGACGGAACCTCGATTTGCAGTTTGCCATGGGCAACAGCGTAATCGTCACTCCAAGAAACTATGTTTTTAATTTTAAGGAAATTGAACCCATCAAATCCCATGCGGCAATTGTCGGCATGGCTATTGATGCAGGTAACTATCCGCTTTACTTTGAAGCGGTCAATGAATACGGTGTAGGCATTGCCGGCCTGAATTTCTCCGGCTTTGCTCAGTACAATGAAGAAAAAGTTGATGGGAAGGTAAACATCGGTTCTTTTGAGCTGATTCCTTACCTGCTTTCTACAGCCGGGACGCTTGATGACCTGATAAAGATGGCGGAAAACATCAATATCCGGGCGATCAGCTACAGCGACCAGTACCAGGCTTCGCCGCTGCACTGGCTGTGCGCAGATGCCGAAAAGACTATCGTTATTGAGCAGACCGCAACCGGCCTTCATATTTATGACAACCCGCTTAAGGTCCTGACCAACCAGCCGGAATTCCCGTCCCAGTATTACAACTTCTGCAACTACCTGAACCTGACTTCCGACTATCCAGTCAATCGCATCGCTCCAAAGGAAGATGTTGAAGTCTTTGGAACAGGCATGGGCAGCAACGGTCTGCCTGGCGGCTTAAGCTCGGTAGAGCGTTTTGTCCGCGCCGGATTCACTCTGGCCAACTCCAAGTCCAAGGCTACCGATGAAGCCTGCCTGACGCAGTATTTCCATATTATGCAGTCTGTCGCCCAGGCGGATGGATGCGACCAGGTTTCCGACAAGCTGTATGAAATCACGCAGTATTCCAGCGGGGCCAACCTGGAAACGATGGATTTCTACTGGACCACTTACAGCGACCAGCAGATTAACGGCATTCATACCAAGGCTCTTGACCTGGACAAATCGGACCTGATGATTTACCCGGTTTCCGAAAAACAGTCTGTCGCCTGGGTAAACTGATCCGCCCATCCGCTGCACTGAGCAAAGCCCCAATACAGTAATAAACCCATATAAAAAGTGAAGAATAAATTTTCAGATCCCTGTCGGGCGGCCCATCAGCCTGTCAAAGACAGTCCATCTGAAAATCCAAACGGCAGAAAAGCCCTCTGGTGCGGGGCTTTCCTGCCGTTTTATTGTTTCCAGAAAGTTTGCAGAAGCATACAGAGTTTCAAGACAGTCTCCCGGCCGGAATACCTGTCAGACAGGATGCCTGTTAACCAGGATCGCCCTTTATCTTTCAAAGCGAAAGACAAATTGAAAAGGCAGGAAAAAGCCAGAAGAAAACCCGGACAGTTGTCCGGGAATAAAATCCAGAGAGCAAGACCATGACTGGAAGGCCATCAGCCGGATAAAAACGCATCAGAATCGATGGTCTTTACATTCAGGCGTTTTGCTGGGACCAGGTCAGGCGGTAATACGTTCTGGCGGTCAGTTTGTAGATCACAAGATAAATCAGGGCGAAAATGACGAAAGTAGCAATCGTCACAATCAGGAAGACATTCTGGGATCCGGGAGTCATGATAATCAGCATGCGGCTGATCATCGGGAAAGCAAACAGGATATGGATAAAGGCCACAGCCAGCGGCAGAAAGAACATGATCAGCACCTGGTCGTTGATGACCTTGCGAACCTGCTTTTCTTCCAGGCCGACATTTTTAAGAATCTTGAAGCGGCCCTGGTCTTCGATGCCTTCCGAAAGCTGCTTGTAGTACATGATCAGAACAACCGCGATGACAAACAGGATACTCAGGTAAATACCGATAATGAGCAGTCCGGCATACATTGTAAACATCAGTGTTTTTTCATAATTGCGGGCATCGTACCGGAGGGATCCGTTTTCCTTGAGCTGTCCTTCCCGAAGATTTGCGTTAAATTCATCAGCCATCTTCAGCAGCTGCTCGTCTTCCGTAATCTGGGCAGCTTTCTCGCTGTCAAAGCCGATGACATAGCGCAGACCCGGAACAGTCGAGGGCAGATCCGAAAAGCGGATCAGCAAAACCAGGTTCATATCCGGCTGGCGCAGTTCATCAGGAATATCGGTAATATTCTGGGTGATTTCAAGAGGGGCAGCCTGCGGATTTTCACTGTCGTTCAATACTTCTCCAACCAGGTCTTCCTTATTTAAAACGGCAGCCTGGCCGGGATTAAGATTTACTGACTGGCCGCTGATCCGGTTCCAGTCTTCAACATCCAGAACCGTCGTCTCCAGCGGCTGGGTCGGTGAGGATGTGCTGAAGTTTTTGTATCCCATTTTGTAGTAAAACGGGCTGGCCGGGGCATAGCCAGTCTGCTCGGCAGTCTGCAGGACATCGTCATAAACGGCCTGGGCATCCGGAATGGGATTTTCATCATTCATCATGACGGTGATGAGGGCATCCTTTGGATACATCAGCCGGGAGGTGTTATCGACTCCGGCAACCAGGGAAACGGTTGTAGAGAGGGTGACTAAAACCATCGTCGAAAGAATGGCGATGTTGGCCAGAGCAGCGGAGTTCTGCTTCAGCCGGTATTTCAGGGTTGAAACGGTAATGAAGTGGTTGGGCTTGTAGTAAAAAGCCTTGTTTTTCTGCAGAGCCTGAATGATCACGCTTGAGCCAAAGGCAAAAAGCAGGTAGGTTCCGATAATGACCAGGATGACAGCCACAAAAAACAGCATGGACGCCTGTACAGGGTTTTTGGTTGTGATGGCCAGGTAATAGCCGGCTCCTAAAGAGACGATGCCAAGTAAAGCCAGAACCCATCGGTTTTTGATCTTCTGCTCGCCGGCCGATTTCTGGTGGACATTTTCTAACGGACGGACGGTCAGCGTATTCATCCAGGAATAGCCAAGCAAGGCTATATAACAAAGGCCAATCCACCCGGCAACGGTGGCTACGGCATTCATCGAAAGATGGAAGCCAAGGACAGAAGGCATGTTGAAAATCCGGATGACCAGCAGCAAAACCAGCTTTTCAAGCCCGATTCCCAGCAGGATGCCAAGCCCGATGGTCAGCAGGTAAAAAATCAGAAGCTGGTAAAACTGGATGCGAAGCAGATGCTTCTTTTCCATGCCCAGAATGGACAGCAGCCCGTTTTCCTGCCGGCGGCTTTTGGCCCAGACGGAATTGAGGTAAAACAGGAAGATCAGCACGAAAAGCATGAAGATCCAGCTGCCAAGCATCAGGTAGGTGGCCATAATATTGCCCCCGAAAAAGTCGCCGTCAAGCAGCGCGGGGTTCTGAGAAAGGGAAGTGATACTGTAGAGGATGGCGCACATCAGAATGGATCCGCCAAGAAACGGTACCGAAATCCGGTAGCTTTTCTTGATGGACTGAATGGCAAGTTTCAGGTAGACGAAATGATTCATCGCACACCTCCTACGCTCTTTCCTGGCTGGTCATGATGGTCAGGGTATTGGAGATCTGTTCAAAGAACTGTTCCCGGCTCTGATTGCCCCGGTACAGCTGATGGAAAATTACGCCATCGCGGATAAACAGGACCCGGGAAGCATAGCTGGCGGCATTGACCGAGTGCGTGACCATGACGATCGTCTGACCCGCTTTGTTCAGCCGCTCAAACAGTTCCAGAAGCTCGCCCGAGCTTTTGGAATCGAGCGCGCCGGTCGGCTCATCGGCCAGCAGGATTGAAGGATTGGTAATCAGCGCCCGGGCAATGGCCGCGCGCTGTTTCTGGCCGCCGGAAATCTCGTATGGATATTTTTTAAGCAGCGGATCCAGTCCCAGCTTATGGCTGATCGGCTTGAGCTTCTTGACCATTTCGGAATGCTTTTCCTGGTTGAGGACCAGCGGGAGCAGGATGTTGTCCTGCAGGTTAAAAGTATCCAGCAAGGAATAATCCTGAAAGACAAAACCGAGCTGGTTGCGGCGGAAGCTGGAAAGCTTTTTGGCCGGAATCCTGGCGGAATCCCGGCCATTAATCAGGACAGTTCCCTGAGTCGGGGTATCAAGAACGGCAAGAATGTTGAGCAGAGTCGATTTTCCCGATCCGCTCTCGCCCATGATGGCGACAAATTCACCGGGTTCAATACTGAATGAAACATTATGTAAAGCTTCAACGGTTACCGAAGAAAACTTTGATCTGTATATTTTCTGAAGATTGCTCACTTCAAGAACTGGCATAAACAATTCCTCCTTACGACTAGAAGTATAGAAAAAACCATGACATACCTGCCATGGCTTCACCTTACGAAGAGTACTTTATTCTTACAGCTCTGAAAGCAAAAAATGAAAAAATCTATAACAGTTCTAAACATCCGCCACCTGTGCAGGCTGCGCGGCTATAAATACGGAAATCTGGCCTGGAAATTCCGAAAACTCAGTTTAGCGACTGCAGGCATCAGTCACCCTTAACTGCAGATGGTTCAGAAACCGGCCATCCCCTGTTCGGGATCCTGCTCATAAAACCTACTCATAAATATAAGGCGTATCGGGGAAGATGATTCTGGCCAAAACGCCGCCCTGATCGCGGTTGGTCAGAATCAGCTGGCAGCCGAGATTATCACAGATCCTCTTGCAAAGATACAGTCCCAGCCCGCTGGAGGCTGACGTATTTTCATGCCCGTTGCGGCCAGTAAAGCCTTTTTCAAAGATCCGCGGCAGATCTTCCGGAGCAATGCCTACGCCTTCATCTTCAATGGTCAGGGTGTTATCGCAGGTGGCAATGCGGATCATGGAACCGTCGGGTGAATACTTCAGGGCATTGGAAAGAAGCTGTTCAATGACAAACGCGATCCACTTGCGGTCGGTCTGTACCGGATCGCCTTCAAAATCGGTTTCGAGGCGGATACGGCGGCCGATAAAATTCGAAGAATTATCCCGCAAAACCTGTCTTACGACATGTTCCAGCGCGGTCTGGACAATGCGGTAGTCGCTGCCGGAAAGCCGCACATAGGCCATGACCATTCCGACACTCTCGTCGATGCGTTTTTCGCTTTGCCTTATGGCTTCCAGGTTTGGCTCGGGCAGATCCAGCTGCAGGGAAATGACAGAAAGCGGCAGCTTGATCTGGTGGGCCCACAACGAAAAGTAATCCTGCATCTGGGTGTTTTCCTTTTTCAGGTCTGTTTCCAGCTGCTGGGTATGACGGGCGAGCTCTTCCATCTTGGCGGCACACCGCTTCAGATCCTGGGGATATTCCTTGGGATCAAAGGAGTCTGCGTTGAGAAGATGCTTGACCGTATGGAGCCGGCGCAGATAAAACCCCAGATAGATCAGCATGAGGATACTGGTTAAAATCCAGTAAAGGATGACGGGCTCAAAGGAGTACTGATAGGCAAAAAGAAGCAGGCCAAACAGCAGGCCGGACCCGATCCAGGCAGCGACCAGCAGCCAGTTTTGTAAAAACAGATCTTTCAGGTAAATCCAGTATTTGCGCTCCATATCCATCTTCCTTTCTTATTCTCATTGCTCTTATTCTCGCTGCGCCGTATTCATTCCTGTCTGGCAATATTTATTTCCGGATCTTTTATCGATCGTTTATTTTTATTTGATTGTTATTTTTATCGTTATTTTAATCTTATTTGATCATTTTTTTGCTGCTCTGCGGCGGTTCTTGTTCCGCTCCTTTGTCGCTTTTTGATCCGGCTTGATCCTATTGCGGCTTTCGGGCCTGAACGACCCAGAACCCTTTATCCCGGGCATGCCGAATAACTTCAAGATGAAGGCTTTCCAGATACTCCATTGCGCTTTGCGCGCCATGCTGCTTGCGAATGACAATCCAGAGTGATCCGCCCGGTACCAGATGGGCAGCGCTTTGTTCAAACAGGGAATAAATCGTCTTCTTGCCGGTCCGGATGGGCGGATTTAAAACAATCAGATCATACTGCTGGTCGTTGAGATGATCCTGTTCGAGCACTGTACCATCAACATGAGCAGCCTGGTAGTTTTCCCGGGCGAGATGACAGGCCTGGCCATTGGGATCAATTCCCGTGACTTGGCAGTGCCAGAAGGCGGAAAGGATAACGCCGATGATCCCGATTCCGCAGCCAAGATCAAGAACGTTTGGGGCTGGATTTACATGATCCACCAGATAGGTGCATAAAATCCGGGTCCCGGTATCCAGTTTTGAGCTGGAGAAGACACCGGCGCTGGAAAGAACAGTAAACGATTTGCCGCCCAGTTCAAAGTGAATGGGGAATTCTTCTTTGGAGATATTCGGATCGTTTTCAAAATAATGAGACATTAACTACAGCTCCTTTCAAGAGGGAAAAGCCAGAAGCAAAAGCCAGAGGCAAAAGCCATGAATCAATAAAGCCGGCAGGCAGCAAAGGACAGAAAAAATCAGGACAGGGAGCCCCTGTCCTGATTGTAATCGCCAGAATTAAGAATGTCTTTGCGCAGGCTGTTTCCAGCGGCCTGCCCTCTGATTATTTCTGCGGCTTTTTCACCCGGTAAATTACAGCACCAAGAGCTGGCACTTTTACCTGGATGCGCCATGGCTGGTTCATTAACGGCAGGCGGAAAGCCTTGGCTGTTGAGCCTTTTTCTTCATCGGGCCATTTGCCGCCGTATTTTTCCCACTGGCTGTTGAGCAGCAGTTCATACTGTCCGCCGTAAGGAACGCCAAACTGCATGGTGTAGGTGTTGGTTGAGAAGTTAATCAGGAATACGTAAATATATTCGGAACCTTTACGCATGAACGAGAAGGTGTTGTGATCCGCATCATCGGCATTGATCCACTGGAAGTTGGTTGGATCATAGCCATAGAAGAACGCATCGTTTTCTTCGCAGATGCCAGTGACATCCTGGAAGAAGCGGGCAAAAGCCGCGTGCATCGGGTATTTCAGCAGGAACCAGTCCTGGCCTTTCTGGTCATCGAATTCGCGCAGCATGCCGATTTCGTTGCCCATGAAGTTAAGCTTTTTGCCCGGGTGGCCAAACATGTAGGTGTAGAGCGCCCTGGCCTGAGCAAACTTGTCGTCATAGCTGCCCCACATCTTGTCAACGATGGTCGCTTTTCCATGAACGACTTCATCGTGGCTGAGCGGCAGGATGAATTTTTCCGAATAGAAGTAAGCCATGGAGAAGGTGATGTCATTCTGGTGCCACTTGCGGTAAATCGGGTCCAGCTTCAGATAGTTGAGGGTATCATTCATCCAGCCCAGATCCCATTTGTAGTCAAAGCCCAGACCGCCATCGAGAGTGGACTTGCACACATTCGGGAAGTCGGTGGAATCTTCGGCAATCAGCATGATCCGGCCCTGGAATTCATCGTTAAGAGTGAAGTTCATGCGCTTGATAAAGTCGGTGGCGCCCTTGTTTTCACCCATCATCTTGTTGCCCTTCCAGAAAATCGCATTGGAGATGGCATCCATGCGCAGGCCGTCAAAGTGGTATTCCTTAAGCCAGTAATTGGCTGCTGACATCAGGAAGGAGCGAACACTTTCTTTCCATAAATCGAAGTTGCTCGTGCCCCATTCCGAATCCGCATCTTCATGCTTGGAATATTCATAAAGCGGGGTGCCGTCAAAATAGGCCAGAGCATATTCGTCCTTGACAAAGTGAACCGGGACAAAGTCCATAATGACGCCAATACCGGCATTATGGAGGCGGTTGACGAACTCTTTGAGCTCGACCGGGCTTCCATAGCGGCTGGTGACGGAGAAGAAGCCGGAAACCTGGTAGCCCCAGGATCCGTCAAACGGGAATTCGGAAAGCGGCATGACTTCAACATGCGAGAAATGGTATTTCTTACAGTGAACAATCAGCTCATCCACAATGTCGCCATAGTGGATAAACAGGCCGTCTTCATGCTGCTCGGGCATGTTTTCGAACTCTTCGACGCGGGTATTTTTATCGCGCCAGGATCCGACGCTCATTTCATAAATTGAAACCGGACGGTCATATCCTTTGGTACGGGTTTCCATCCATTTCTGGTCGGTCCATCCATCCCATGACAGATCGGTAATGATTGAGTCGTTATCGGGACGCACTTTGGCGGAGAAGGCAAACGGGTCAATCTTGTCAATTGTTCGGCCGGTTGACTGGGTAATTCGGTATTTATAAGCCTGGCCGGGTTTGGCATCAGGCACCAGGGCGTGCCAGACACCTTCAAAGTCTTTGGTCATCGGGTTGGTTTCAGCATTCCATTCGTTGAAATCGCCGACAACAGATATATGCTGCGCATGCGGTGCATACACAATAAAATGAACTCCATCTTTTTCCGGGTGGGAGCCGAAGTATTCATAAGCATTCAGTTCGCGGCCCTGAAAGAAGGGGGTAAGATCCATTTTTTCCATGGGTTTCCTCCTGATTGATAATGTATTTTCTCATCTACCATTGTATCTCAAAGCCCCAATATGCAAAGAGATAAAGATGCCCTGCTGTCCTGCAAAATTGAAGAGTCGCCAGCCAGAATGAAAGAGGTATCACCAAAGACAGCAAGATTTATCGCACAATACTAATCTTAAAAGGATGATAGATGCACCTTCTTAAAATCTGAAAATGACTATTGGTCATAATTATGGAGCAGCCCGTGCAATTCGGTCGGTTTTAAAGTCTGTCAGGCCGAAAATCAGGCCCCTCCAGAAAATAAAAAACGGGCAGACAGAAAAAGCGCCTTGGACAATCATCCAAAGCGCTGGTCCATTCTGCCGGCACAAAGCGAAAGCCTGGCTTTCAGCTTTTCCAGCCTTCTTTAGAAGGATGGGTGGCGCATAAAAAATTACTCTGATTCCTGCCGGGCAGCCGGCTTTTCTGCGGGTGCCTGGCTTTCTTCGCGATCCTGGTCTTCTTTGAGAACCCGCTGGTAGTCATCGAGAATTTCTTCCAGCTCGGCATAGGTGCGGATTTTGGAAATCCGGTCTTTGTACTGGCGGCTTTTGGGCAGGCCTTTTAAATACCAGCTGGCCAGGCCGCGCATCTGGGAAAGCGCGATTTTCTCATCAAAGTCTTCGCACAGGCCTCTGGCATGTTCCTTGCAGGCGGCAAAGCGCTCTTCCAGCGTAAATTCATGATGGGTTCCGGTAAAATAATCGGTACATTCCTGGATTAGGAACGGATTGCCGACAATGCCGCGGCCGATCATCACGCCATCGCACCCGGTCTGCTCAAACATGCGCACCATATCTTCCACGCTGGTCACATCGCCATTGCCGATTACCGGAATCGAGACGGCTTCCTTGACTTTCTTAATCCAGCTCCAGTCGGCCTTACCTTCATACATCTGACTGCGGGTGCGGGCATGCAGGGTAATGGCACTGACGCCGGCTTTTTCCATTGCCTTGGCCATTTCCACGCAGTTAATCGAATCCTTGTCAAAGCCCAGGCGCATCTTGACCGTAACCGGCTTAGAAACGCCGGCCACGAGATCCCTGACCAGATCGTAGGCATAGTCGATATCCTTCATCAAGTAGCTGCCGGCTTTGGCCTTGATGACTTTAGCAACCGGGCAGCCCATGTTGAAATCGATAATATCGCAGTCTGTTTCCTGGTCCAGAATGCGGGCAGCGTTAAGTACGCTGTCCTTGTCGTGGCCAAAAATCTGGAAGGAGACGGGGTGATCGTCCGGATCACACGCCAGCATGCGTCTTGTACGTGCGGAATCATAATAGAGGGCCTTGTCGGAGACCATTTCATTGCACACCAGCCCGGCACCGAATTTACGGGCAATCCGGCGGAAAGCCCGGGTTGAGATGCCGGCCATCGGGGCGATGACGACGGGTACCGGAAGCTCAATCTCGCGGATCTTCAGCGACATGGTCCTCCAGTTCGGCACTTTCGGCCAGAATCTTATCGTCGTTTTCCAGAATCCTGTTCAGCTCGTCTTCATCAAAGTGATAGGTCGTATTGCAGAAGTTGCAGGTGACATCCGCCCCATGATCTTCCTCAATCATCTTCTTGAGCTGGTCTTTGGATACGGTCTTGAGCAAGCCGGCTGTTTTTTCTTTTGAGCAGGTGCACTTAAAGGCGATGGGCTTGTTTTCCATGATCTTCGTATCGTCAAAGAGATCTTCTGCCAGCAGATCAAGGGAACTGTCGTCATAGTCTTCGATCAGGGTTGTCATCGGCTTGAGGCCGGAGAGCACATGTTCGCAGATCGAGATTTCCGTATTGGTTGCATCGGGCATCATCTGCAAAACCAGGGCGCCGGCGGCTTTGACCTTGCCGTTTTCATCGATTTTAACGCCGACTGAAACCGCAGTCGGGGTCTGCTCGCTCAGGGTGAAGTAGTAGGCAAAATCCTGGCCGATCTGGCCGTTTTGCAGCTCAACGGTTCCGGACCAGTTTTCTTCCATGGACAAATCCTTGGTTACCGTCAGCGTGCCGGGCAGGCCGATCAGATCTTCAGCCGGCAGCGCAGCATCCTTGGCGGAAAGCTTGCCGTTGGTGACAAATCCGCGCACATTGCCGGTTGGATAGGCATCCACAACGATGGATCCTAACGGTCCAGTTCCCAGGATGTTAATCGTCAGCATTTCCTTGTCGCTTTTGAGCATGCTGCCCATGATGGATGCAATCGACAAAACGCGGCCCAAAACATCGGCACTGCCATTGGACAGCTCAAAACGGCCCATCGCATCCTGGACCAGGTCAGTAGTCCGGTCAATATAAAATCTGACTCTTCCATCCAGAGCCATTGCTTTTACAAGCTGATCTTCCATGAATAAATCCTCCATTTCTGACTGCTGTATGAGCAGTCTTTCCGGCAGCCTGGACTTGCCACAATCCGGCTGCCGGAGCAGTCTTCAATTCTTGTTCTCAATTTTCATTATAAAAGTTCGCGGTATAGATGCCTTCCAGAAACCTTTCCATCTTTTCTCTCCCGCTTACCGTCCAGACCAGAAGAAAGAGGCCTTTATAAAGTCAAAGACTTTCAAAGAAAAACAGACCAGGCAAAGCCGCCGAAACGGGCTTTGCACTGATCTGCGATGGTTTTAAAACAAAATCAAAATCCTGATCCTAGTTTTTCTTGGTCAGCTCATTGACAGCATCATCCACTGCCTGCGGATCAATGGCCGGAGCGGGCTCCTGTTTTGAAGAAGAATCCGCATCCTCGTGATCCGGAACCGGTGGAATGTCGGTATCGTCTGCCGGCTGCTTCTTTTCAACGACTTCGGCTTCGATGACCACATTGGGATCGGTCAGGGTGCCGTAGTTCATGAGGTTCATGATTTCTTCGTTGGTCAGGGTCTCATGCTCAAAGAGGTTATGAGCAATCAAATCGAGCAGCGAGCGGTTTTCTTCCAGGATCCGCTTGCATTCGGCATGGCAGGAATCCACGATCGAGCGGACTTCCTTGTCAATTTCCGAAGCCACACCCGCTGAATAGTCAGAGCCCTTGGTGTAGTCACGGCCTAAGAAGACATTGCCTTCCGGGTCGGCATACTGAATCGGGCCTAAAGAAGACATGCCGTAAACACGAACCATGTTCTTGGCAATGGAAGTCAGCTTTTCGATATCGTTGACCGCACCGGCGGAAATTTCGCCAAAGACGATTTCTTCAGCGGTGCGTCCGCCAAGAAGACCGGTAATCTGGGCAACCATTTCGGACTTGCGGTGGAAGTATTTTTCTTCCCGCGGCGTCATCAGGTTGTAGCCGCCGGCTTCGCCGCGCGGAATAATGGTGACTTTCTGGACGATATCGGCATCTTCGACCTTCAGGCCGATAACGGCATGGCCGGCTTCATGATAGGAAACAAGCCATTTGTCTTTTTCTGAATACTTCTTGGATTTTTTGGCCGGGCCCATCATGACGCGGTCGATAGCTTCATCCAGGTCATCCTGGGTGATTTTGTGTTCACGGTTGCGCACAGCCAGAATAGCGCCTTCATTGAGCACGTTGGCCAGATCGGCACCCGAGAAGCCCGGGGTGCGCTGGGCAAGGTTTTTCAGGGAAATCGAGGGCGCCAGCGGCTTGTTGGCCGCATGAACCTTGAGGATTTCCTCACGGCCCTTGATATCCGGCAGGCTGACCGTAATGTTGCGGTCAAAACGTCCCGAACGGCGCAGGGCCGGGTCGAGAACATCCGGGCGGTTGGTGGCCGCAATGACGACGATGCCGTTGTTGTCGGACATACCGTCCATTTCAACGAGCAGCTGGTTAAGAGTCTGCTCGCGCTCGTCGTTGCCGCCGCCCATGCCGGCGCCGCGCTGACGGCCGACTGCATCGATTTCATCGATGAACAGGATACAGGGCGCATTTTTCTGCGCGGTTTTAAACATGTCACGCACACGGCTGGCACCGGTACCGACAAACATTTCAACGAAGTCGGAACCGGAAATGGAGAAGAACGGGACATCGGCTTCGCCCGCAACCGCTTTGGCCAGCAGGGTTTTGCCGGTTCCCGGAGGGCCGACCATCAGGATGCCTTTTGGAATGTTGGCACCCATGTCGGTAAACTTCTTCGGGCTTTTCAGATAGTCAATGATTTCCTTGACTTCTTCTTTTTCCTCATCGCAGCCCGCGACATCCTTGAAGCGGACTTTGACATTGGTTTCAATGCGGGCTTTGGATTTGGAAAACTCAAAGGCTTTGTTGGCTGATGAGCCTCCGGACATGCGGGAGAGCATGAAGTAGAACAGCAGGCCGATTAAAAGCAGCGGCAAAAGCTGGCCTAGAATGCTGATCCACAGATTTCCGCTGGAAGGATCGGTGACATTGATCACGCCCCCGTCTTTTTGCAGGGTGGTGGTCAGCCATTCCATATTCTGGTCTGTGTTGGGGACAATCACGCTGTAGGAAGTTGTCTTGCCATTAAGGTCATACGTTCCTTCCGCCTTGATGATTGTGCCGGAAATATTCAGATCAGAATCCTTGAAGCGGGCCGTTTCAGCGACTTTCTGAAACTCGGTATAGTTCATCCGGCTGACAGATCCCTGGGTGGAAAACAGCACCAGGGAGAGCAGGATGACAATGATAAACAGGGTTGGCAGGTAATTCAGCCACTTTTTCATTCAAAATCCCCTTTCCAGGACTCAGCAGTACTGCTCGTAAATTTCAGACTTGAGCACTCCGATATACGGCAGGTTGCGGTAACGCTGGTTAAAGTCGAGTCCGTATCCCACAACGAATTCGTTGGGGACAGTAAATCCGACATAGTCGGCCTGGATGTCAACAACACGACGGTCCGGCTTGTCTAAAAGGGCCACAATTTTTACATCCTGGGCACCTTTGTTGTAGAACAGCTTGCGCACTTCAGCCAGCGTTCTTCCGGTGTCGACAATATCTTCGACGATCAGTACATTCTTGCCCTGGCTGGACAGGTCCATATCCTTGTCAATCTTGACATCGCCGCCAGACTGAGTTCCCTGGTAGGAAGATACGGAGATAAAGTCGATTTCAATGGGATGGGTAAAATACTTAATCAGTTCGGCCATGAAAGGCACGCTGCCTTTGAGCAGGCCCACGACGATCGGCCGGATCTGGCGGTCATCATAGTCTTTTTCGATTTCGGCTGCAAGCTGCTTGCAGCGTGTTTCAATCTCTTCTTCGCTGATCAGAACACGTTCAATATCCTGACTAATAATATCTGACATTTGCAAAATCCTCTTTTTCGTTATACGGCTAATTTTAGCATAGAGAAAGGCGCATTTTCCATATAATGTGCAGGATCACAGCCGGCTAAAGCGGCAAAAACGATACCATTTTGTGACTCGATTACAGGAGCGAACGGACGGTACAGAGCCGGAATCTTCCGGTCGATCAAAAGCCGGCTGATTTTCTTGTGCCCAAAGCGCTGGCCAATCACATCGCCTGGCTCTGGTGCGCGCACGATCAGCGGAAAATCAGAACTTGCCAGGGCAAACGATTCGATTTTGCGGCCATGCTTTTTCAGCTGGAAGCAGGCCCATTTCACTTCTTTCGCGCAAAGAGCTTCCATCTGCCCTGGGCTGTCGATATAAAACGGGATCCAGCCTGGCGGTGCACTTTCCAGCCGGCCGTCAATCACCTGGAAATTCAGGCCGGCACCATAAGGAGCGATCATGTTCCCGCAAGCCAGCTTAAAAGCCATATCCTTTAGCGATTTTTGCGAGTAGCGCCGGCCGGTTTTCTCAAAGAGAATCTGGGAAAGCACTTTCCAGCCCTCATCCTTATCTTTTAAAAAATCGGCCTGTCCGGATTGAATTGCTGCATCAATCCGGTTTCGCTCCCTGGCCAGGCGGCGATTGTCCGCTTCGATTTGCGCCAGCCATTCAAGACGGGCAGCGTCATCGGCTTTTTCAATAAACTGGTGCCGGAACCGGTTGCGCAAATACGCATCGCTTTCGTTGCTTTCATCAAGACCATACGGGATCTGTTTCCGGTCGCACCAGGCTTTGAGTTCCGCTTTTTTCAGGTTCAGAAATGGGCGGACCAGCTCGAGATCTTTAAACGGAATGCGGGTCGCTATTCCATAGTGCAAAGGAATGCTCTGCCTTTCTTTCTGGATCATCCAGGTTTCAATCAGGTCATCCTGGTGATGCGCCAGCCAGATCTCACCGGCATCCAGAGCATGGGCGATCCGGACAAAAAAATCATAGCGCACGTCCCTGGCCCAGGCCTGGAAGTTCACAGAAGCTTGTGGAAAAGCAGGGTGGAGAATATACAGCGCCCTGTCGTGTGCGGCGGCCCAGCCGCGCACAATGGCTTCATCTCTGGCGGCCGTTTCCCTTTTGTGGTAGTTGACATGGCAGATCGCATAGTCAATCTTCCGCTCTTCCAGTAAGCTTAAAAGCGCCATGGAATCGGGTCCGCCGCTGATCGCCGCAATAACAGGCGTTCTTTTGGCTTTCATATCAGCTCTGGCAAACGGGCTGGCAAAGGGTTCAGGAGGGCTGATCATAAAAAAATCCCATCTCCTTCCAGAAACGGCAAGTCACTGCAGCCATGCAGCTGGAAAAATCCGGGCGGATCATGTCGTCCGTTTTTTTAAGGCCCGTTTTTTCTTCCAGTTAGCTGGCCAGACTATGCACATTGTAACAGTCCTGTCAAGAATGAATGTTCTTTGGGCCCTGATTCCAGCTGCCCGTAAAAAGATGGCCCGATTTCCATCAGTCTGGAAGAAAAAGGACAGGAAAGCAGTCTTTTTGCCGGCTTTGGGCGATCGGCGTTTACGGTCCGGTTTTCAAAAAATTCCATAAGAAACAAGTGGGCCGATCTTTGAAGAGAAGCCGAAACGTACCGTAAAAAGACTGAAAGCGAACGAAAAAATCATCCGTAAAGCAAAAAGTGCACAGAAGTTTTGTAACTGACATGGATACTGTCACAATATATCCGAAAATAAACCGGCCAGAGAGTTCTGGCCGGTTTAAAAAACGATACAGGATTTTTCAGGATTTTGCAGCCCGGTTTCGGGCAAAGAAGGGCGTTTTGCGTCTGGCTAAAGTATCCAGCAGCCAGGTTTCCGGATTTTCGGCAATCTGGATGCGCGCATGGAGAGATCGCTTGAGCAGCGGAACCAGGCCAAAACAGGGTGCCAGTCCGCCGCTGACCAGAACGGGGCGGGAAAGCACCTGCTCCATCAGTTCCGGACCTTTGCGGCAGACAAATTCCGAAGCCTGCCGGGCCAGCTCCTTGAGGATCGGCTCCATGCATCCCCATAAATCAGCCGCCCGGAAGCGGATCTTGACATATTCATTGTGGGAAGAAAGCCCCGTTACGCTTAAAACCGGATTGCGGCCTTCGCAAAGTGCACGGCTTAAGACTTCCTTGAGGGCACAGGCATCTTCCTGGGAAATCAGGACCTGGAAAACCCGGGCAATTTCCGTAGCGATTGCTTTGTCAATTTCATTTCCGGCCAGCTTTACGGGCTGCCAGTCCAGAACTTCGCCTTCTTTGCCCATGACAAAATGGACCAGGCTCGCCCCCGCATGGATATGGAAAAAGGGCTCGCCATCTTCAGGCGCAAAAGCCGGCACCATGCGGATCCGGGCAATTTTAAACGGATGAAGCAGCCGGCTCCATGCATCTTCCAAATCAGGCGAAGGCATGGAAAAAGAAAGGACGGCTGCATCGGGAATGAGCAGGTAGCGCTCGGCCGGAATCCGGGAAAAAAGGCTCTGAAGCAGCGAAGCCGGATCGGCTGTGATTCTTTCCCGGCCAAAGGGATAGACCAGATGGTCGCTTTCATCCCATGAAGCCCGTATGGCCTCATCCCCGGTAACCTGCGGCCGGTTAAACAGCCGGCACGAGCGCAGAGCATGCACAGTTCTGGTCTTGGGATCGTAAATCCGCAAAGTGTGAGCCCCTGGGTCAATCAGGTAGCTGCTTTCAAACATGACTTAAAATCCCCGCCGTATCGTCAGCGTCATGACGGCTTCGGTGCAAAGAAAAGCCATGGCCAGGGTCAGCAGAAAAACCAGCAGGTTGACTTTGGCCATATTGGTGATGCGGCAGAATTTTGAAAAATCCACGCAGCTGAGCGCGTAGAAGGAAGCGGCGAAAAACACGGCATAAACGATGATGTATAAAATCCAGTCTGTCATTTTCCAACCCGTCCTTTCCACACAAAGGGATAGCGCTCCTTAAGGTAGTCATACGCTTCATCCATCACGTCATCATCGACGCAAAAGCCCATCAGGCAGGAACCGGATCCGGTCATCATGACCCGTACCAGGCCCGCATCCTGCATGTCTTCCTTGACCTGCTCCAGCTCTTCCAGGGTTTCAAACGCCTGGAGTTCAAACGCGTTGATCATCGTCTGGTAGAGCAGGCCGATATCTTTCTTGCGCACGGCATCCTGGACGATATCGATGTCCAGCTGCCTTGGCTCGCGGCGGTCATATTCTGCAAACGCGCTGGCCGTTGAAACCTTGCTGGACCCCTGCACGAGCAGAATGCCAAAGCTCCAGTCGGAAGGCAGATCCTGGACCCGCTCGCCCGCGCCCTGGGTGCGGGTAAAGCCTTCATGCAGGCAGCAGGGCACATCGGCACCGATCGTAAAGCCGATTTTTTCCAGCTCGTCAAGGGAGAGATTCAGGTTTTCCATCTCGTTGAGTGCCTGCAGCAGGGCTGCCGCATCCGCCGATCCGCCCCCCAGCCCGGCCTGTTCGGGAATCTGCTTGTCCAGGACAATCCGGTAATGATTTTTCAGGCCGTATGGGCGCAAAGCGTCCAGAGCCTGGCTCAGGGTGTTGATGACCGGAAGCTTCATGGCCGAGCACAGGATTTCATCCTGTGCAGCATCAATGGGCTCGATATCCAGCGTATCATGCAAAGTGAGCCTGGCATTGACCATATCCATGTCATGCTTGCCATCCGGGCGAGTGCCAAGAATGTTCAGTGCGAGGTTGACTTTGGCAAAAGCTTTCGTTTTCATGCGCAAACCTCCTTTTGATCTTCATCCTCTCTGGCCTGATCCAGCATGCACAGCGTCTGGTACAGGTGAAGGTAATCCTGGCCATCGAGCTGCTGGGCCCTGGCGGCCGGGGCAATGCCGGCTGCCTCCAGCAGCGCGGCTGCTCTGGCTTTGTCGTTAAAGTAAGCCTGCAGGTTGTTGAGCAGTGTCTTGCGCCGCTGGACAAAGCAGGCCTTGACCAGCTCGACAAAGCCGGCTTCATCCACGCCGGCCTGGGTTCGTTCCGGCTTGAAGGTAAACTGCAGAACCGTTGAGCCGACATTGGGGCTTGGCCAGAATACGTTGCGGTTGACATCCATGATCCGCCGGATCTGGCAGCGAAACTGGGTAATGACGGAAAGCGCGTTGTATTCCTTGCTTCCGGGTGCTGCCATAAACCGGTCCGCCACTTCTTTTTGCATCATGACGGTAATGGCTGCGATGGGCTGGCTGGCTTCGAAGAGCTTGAAGAGGATCGGGGTTGTAATATAGTAAGGCAGATTGGATGCAAAATACACCGGGGTATTGCTTTGGGCAAAAGGTTCGAGCAGGGCGTTCACATCGACATCCAGAAAGTCTTTCTGGACAATTTCCAGATGATCGCTGCCGATTTCTTCCTTTAAAACCGGCGGAAAGCGCGGATCGATTTCAAAGGCAATCACCCGCCTGGCATATTCGCAAAGATACTGGGTCAGTGCCCCGATACCCGGACCGATTTCAATCACCACGCCCTGGTCGCTTAAAACAGCAGCCCGGGCGATCTTTTCCACGACCCCGGGCTCGACGATAAAGTTCTGGCCAAAGCTCTTTCTGGTATTCGCGTTCCATTTTTCCTGGATTTCGCGGGTCCGTTTCTTGGTGGCAATGGGATTTTCAATCATAAAGTGCCTCCTCGATTTCTTTCAGACCGATTCCAAGCATGTTGAGCCGCTTGAAGCAGGTCTTGGCATTGCATTTTCCAATATGAAAAGCATCGCAGACTCTCTTGCGCCTGGCTGTATCGCCAATCAGGCCCAGGTCAATAAAATCATTCCAATCCAGGCTGCCCTGTTTCTGGTCAAAGCTGACGCAATGGCGCAGGCTTTCTTCCAGGGCTTCCTTGCCGGCATGTTCAACACCGACTTTTTTGGGGGTATGGGCCACACTTTTATCAATATAGGCATGCTTAATACCGGGAATGTGCCTGGCGATGACACTGCGGATATGTTCCCCGGCCCGGTCCGGGTCGGTAAAGACAATCACGCCCCGGCTTTTCTGGGCAGCTGCAATGCGCTCCAGCGTTTCTTTTGAAACGTGGTCGCCGCCGGTTTCGATCGTGTCACAGTCGAAATACAGCTTCAGCCGCTGGGTATCGTTGTGGCCTTCGACCACGATGATTTCATGAATATGCTGCATTATCTTGTTCCATCCTCATACGTAAAGCCTGAACCGCGAACTTCATGGACGGAGTTGACGATGATGAAGGCTTTGGGGTCAATCTGGCCGACTTCCCGCTGGACTTGGGCGTATTCGCGGGTCTTGACCACGCACATCAAAACAGGTCTTGAATCGCCCGAATAGGCGCCATGGCCATCCAGGATGGTCACTCCTCTGGAAATGTCATCCAGCAGGTATTTCTGGATTTCCGGCCACATGTCCGAAATGATCATGACATTCTGGGCCGCCTGGCTGCCCAGGGTCTGGATGCGGTCAATCATGAACGAAGAAGAGAAGACCGCAATCAGGCCGGTCAGCACCGAATTGAGCCCGAAAATATACAGCCCCGAAAGAATGGTCAGGGCATCGACGATCATGACGGCCTGGGACTGGGGCATGCGCAGATACTTGTGCATCAAGAGCGCCGGAATATCCATGCCCCCTGTCGAGGCATTGACCCGGAAGACCAGGCCGAGCCCGGCGCCGGTCAGGATACCTGAATAAAAAGCCGCCAGCAGCGGATCAATCCGGGAAAAAGGCGAAGTGTCGACCAGGGACAGCAGCGAGACAAAAAGCGGGTAGAGAATGGTGGAAAGGACGGAACTGAGGGCAAACTTCTTTCCCAGAAAGAGAGCGCCCACCAGAAACAGCCCGATATTGACCACCACAATGGTAATGACTTCGTTAAAATGAAAAAATCCCCGCAGAACAATAGCGACGGTTGTGACACCGCCCGAAAGGATATTTTCGGGAAGGATAAAAAATACGGATGCAAAAGCCACCAGCAAGTTTCCTGCAGCAATCCACAGGGCACTTTTTAGATTTGTCATTGTCATATGATCACCTGCACGCTGATTATATCATGCACCCTTTGACGTACTTTACCCCAGCCCGGATCGTCCGCTTTGTGAAAAAAGACCTGCAAAAAAACAGCCGGATGATCCTGCAGGTCTCATGATCTGGCCGCTTGTGCGGCAGGCTTTGCTGAAAATCCGGCAGCAGTCTCTGGAAGAATCAGTAATATTCCACGGACATGCTCCGTATTAATATGGAGAGATAAAAAATAAATAATATGAAAAAATGGCCGGACCAGAATACAGAGTTCACCGGTCTGCGCTGGCTCCTGCAGGCCTGAAAAAGAAAGAACTGCATGAAAAGAGCGGAAAGAAAGGAAGTTTTTATGTCCATTCAGATTGAAGACAACACCATCCTGATCGCCCCGGGTCCTTTGCACCTGCGGCTTTATGAAGAAATTTTCCGGCAGAAGGGAAGCTGTCTTAATATTTCTGTGCTTTCCCTCGATGCTTATCTCAGCCGGTCGCTGACCAGCGCCAAGCCCTCGACTGCCAGCGTTTTATACCGCTATGCCCAGGCCCTGGAAAAACTGCCGGCAGACAATACCTTCTATCCTTCGCGCCGGGACTATGACTTTTTAAAAGTCTGCCATGATTTCATGACGCTGGCCAAGCTCCATGACATCACCTGCTTTCCCAGCGATACGCAGCGCGAAAAGGATCTTCTTGAAATTATCGAGCGGCTGATGCCCATTGAACTGTGGGTAGAAGAAGCCAAAAAACTGCCTTTTGAAGATGCCGGCCGCCTGCGTATTCTTCATACCGAGACCAATCCGCTTTCGGCCTACTGGGTGAAACTGCTCAAAAGCAAAGGGGCTAAAGAGCTTGGCAGCAGCGATCATAAGCGTTTTTACTACTGGTCGGCTTCCAACCCGCGCAAGGAAATGGAAGTCTGTGCGGATGCAATTGTAGCTAACAATCTGGAAGCATCCAGTGTCCTGGTGGCCCTGGCCAGGGAAGAGGAAAAATACGCCCTGGCCCAGGCTTTTGCTTCGCGCAATATTCCGTTTACCTTTGTGCACCAGAGCGAGCAGTCGCAAATCCGGGCCAAATGGAAAGCAGCTTTGCAGTATGTGGCGACCAGGGATGAGGAAAGCCTGATGAATCTTCTGCGGATCATGTTTCCAGTCACCGGCTACGATCTGCGCCGCTACCTGGAGCTGTTTGGCAATACCCGTTCCAGCCTGCAAAACCTGGTGTATGTGGACAACCCGGTTCTGGATGCTGAAACCTTTGCCTCCCTGCAAAGCCTTGAACTGCAGGTTTCGCCCTGGCTGGTCAAGCTGGAGCAGATCCACAACTGGAGCCTGGACTCCATCGGCGAAATCGGCCAGCTGATCATGGACCAGACCCCTTCGCCAACCGAAGAAGATGTCCGGATTTACTCCGGAATCATGGATGGCTGGCTGCAGGTCAAGGACTATATCAAGAAGCCGGAAGATCTGGAGCTGTTCATCCGCTCGCTCGATTCGCTCCATCCATCCACTGCCCTGCCCGAGCTGAAGGGCGTCCTGATTGGCGATCGCAGCCTGATTTCGTGCCTGTATGACCAGGTTTTCTACATCGGAGCCGATGCGGCCGCTTTTCCCGGCACCAGTCAGGCGCATGGCATCTTTGGCGAGGACTATCTGGAAAAGCTGGACTTTCCTTCGCTGGAGAGCCGCATGAATGAGCAGTTTGAGCAGCTCAAGTCGGTGCTGATGATGCCCCAGAGCGTCACCTTCCTGACGCCGCAGTCGGATTACGAAGGCAAAAGCATTGAAAACAGCCATGATCTGAACACCTGGCTGGAAGTGCTGCCCAAATTCAAGAACCCGGCCCAGTCCAGCGTCAGCCTTAAGCCGTCTTTTAAAATTTCGAAAATGAAAAGCCAGGTCTTCTTTGAACAGCCGGATGCTTCGGGGCTCGTGCGCACGAAAAGCCGCCAGCTCAAAACGTATGAAGACTGCCCGCTTAAAAACCTTCTGCAGTACGGGCTGCGCCTGAAGCGGCCGCCCATGGCCAGGGATGTGCTCCACATTCATGCCGGCATTGTCCCGGTTTTGATGAGCCAGGCCATCGAGCGCTTCAATACACCGTTTTATGCCCTGAATTCTGAGCAGATTGCCGCGCTTGTCGCCGGGCAGTTTGCCTTTGTGCGCAGCGTCTTTCCAGGAAGAGCGGAGGAAATTGATGCGCTGCAGGCCCGCACGACCGGCCAGCTGAAATGGGCTTTCGAAAACCTGGCCCCGGTTTTTACCCGCATGAACATGACCATGGTGGAAAGCGACTACCTGGTCGATTTGCAGCGGGAAATTGACGGCATCCCCATGCAGATCCAGGGCACCTTTACCCGGACAAGTGATTCGCATGCCGCATTTAACCTGTATGAAATGAACGATCAGGGCGGCTTTTTCCAGTCGCCGGAGATGCCCAGCGCCACTCTGGACTTGTCGATGCAGCCCAAAGCCTCCAGCAGCCAGGCCTTTACCCTCTCTTATGGCCGGGGCGCCCAGGCCAACGCCTTTCCCACGGCCCAGCAGGAGCGCAAAGAGGCTGCCCAGAAAGATTTTTTGAAATCTGCCATTGTCGCCCAGAATTTTGGCCCCGCCAGCAATGAGTTCGTCCAGAACCTGGCCCGCAGAATCCCGACTTACCAGGCCAGGGAAGACAAGCTGGTCATGCAGGCTGAAAGCTTTGCTTCCGCCATGAAATCCAATGATTTCATTCCGCTTCACAAGCCCAGTGCCTGCCAGTACTGCAGCTACCGGCCCATCTGCCGCAATGCCGCCATTGAGAAAGGAGAAAACTATGAACCGCAATCCTGATGCTGCCCGCCGGCAGCCCTCCAGCCTCGAACAGCTCTCTCTTGTGGATGATTTTGAAGCCCTGGACCAGCAGCCAGACCAGAAACTGTCTTCTCCTTCCGATCCCAGAAGCCCTCTGCCTTCGGGCGATGATAGTTCGCCCCAGGAGGTGAAAGCCTGGCCAGAGCCGGTGCAAGAGGCAGAAGAAGTCCAGAATCCTGAAGGGAAACTCCAGAAGCCGGAACAGGCACAGGAGGCTGAAGAAAAGGGAGAGCCGCAGGAAGGGGTAAACGAAGAGAAAAAAGAGGAAAAGCCCCGGGTTCTGATTTTTTCCGCTTCCCAGAAGCAGGTCATTGAGGCCAGGGGAAAGAACCTGCTCGTTTCGGCCTCAGCGGGAGCCGGCAAGACTGCCGTTCTGGTCGAGCGGTTATGCCAGCTGGTCATTCAGGACCGGATTCCGATTTCGGCCATCCTGGCGATGACCTTTACCGAAGATGCGGCCCGGGAAATGAAGGTGCGCCTGAAAGCCCGCCTGCTGGAAATGGCCGGCGATCCATGGATTGACCAGCAGATCAGCCAGCTGGAAACCGCCTCTATTTCCACGATCCATTCCTTCTGCCTGGATGTTGTCCAGCACTACTATTACCTGGCCGGGCTTTCCTATTCCATGGCCAGCCACGTCGACAACGGCCTGGCCGATGAACAGGCCCTGGAAAAAGCCTGCCAGCAGGCGCTGGCTGCCCTCGATCCAAAGTGCGGGGCGGAACTGCTGCTCTATTTGCAGGCGTATTCCAAAACCGAAAAGGACCTGCAGGAAGTGCTGCTTAAATTTCTTGAGCTGGCTCGTTCAAAATCAGACTGGAAAGCCTGGATTGAAAGCTGCGCCAGACCGGATACACTTATTGAAGCGATGTTTTACGACTGGTTTGCGATGCGTACCCAGGGCTTGATTGACATTTTTAATCAGGTCAGGGATGAAGTGGAGAATATGCAGTTTTCCGTGCTGAAAAAGCAGCAGGAATACCTGGTTCTTTTTGATGGCAAGCTGGCCAAGCTTGAGGGGTGCCTGGAGGCTTTGCAAAATAAAAACTACGAAGTCTTTGCCAGCCGGTTTATCGAGTATGTTGAAACATCCGGCAAGTTTACCCCGACCATCAACAAGCAGTCGTTCAAGCCCATCCAGGAAGACTCCCGCAAACTGGAAAAAGAGATTGCGGCGAACCTGTATACGCCATCACAGTTTTTTCAGACCGCAAAGGCTCTCAGCCGGGTGCAGCAGACCTTTGCCCGCCTGGCCATTGATGTCCAGGAGCGCTTTTTAATGCTGAAAAAAGAAGCCGGATTTATCGATTTTTCCGACATGGAGCAATACGCCTGGCAGATTCTGCAAAACAGGCAGGCAGCCGATGAGCTGCGTGAAAAATACCAGGTCATCCTGATCGATGAATACCAGGACACCAACGATTTGCAGGAAGCCATCATCAACGCTATTGCCCGCCAGAACAATGTCTTTCGGGTTGGCGACATCAAGCAGTCGATTTACCGCTTCCGCCAGGCCAGGCCGGAGCTGATGAAAGGCCATCTGGAAAATGCAGGTTCCAATGACCAGGTGATTGCCATGCAGGAAAACTACCGCTCAAGGGCCGGGCTGATTGACTTTAACAATGTCTTTTTTGAGCGGCTGATGAATATTGAAGGCCTGCCTTCCCAGTTTGGCTCAATGGATGCGGCCCTTCCGGGAACGGAAAGCCAGAAAAGCAGCGAGCAGGTCCCGGTCCGCTTTGTGTTTACGGAGTACGGAGGCTGGCAAAACCCCGACAAGGCTGAAAAGACATCCGAAATCAAGGCTAAGGCGATTCACCGCCAGCACCGGTATGATCTGATTGCCCACGACATTGAGCAAAAGGTTGCCTCCGGCAAATACTTCCTGCGCGATATCGCTATCCTGACCCGCTCATCCACACCTCATGATGAACTGAAGCAGGCACTGGAAGCGTGGGGCATCCGCTCGATCCACCATATCCGCAAAGGGTTCTACACGAACAAGTCGATCCAGATTGTGCTTTCCGCCATGCGCATCATCCAGGATCCGCGCAACGATATTGCCCTGATGGCAGCCCTTTGCTCGCCGCTGACTGGCATTGAGCCGGATGAAGTGCTGCCCTTGCTTGCCAGCCGGGAGCCTGGCCTGTCGCTGTACCAGACACTGCACAACAGTGAGCAGGGGTATAAAATGCTGCAGCTGGTCCGGGATCTCAAGGATCTCAAAAACCGCCCGCTGCCCGAAATTGTGACCGGCATTTACGGCTATCACCAGTTTTACCAGCAGTACACCACCGCCCAGGACAAGACCAACCTGGATCTGCTGCTGCAAAAAGCTGTCCAGGCGCAGTCCTTGCTGGATCTGGACGGCTTTCTGGAATCCGCCGCGCTGGAAGAAAACCTCAACAAGACCAGCGAAGCCATTCCGTTTGGCCGGGAAGAAGATGCCGTGCGCATTTCGACCATTCATGCTTCCAAGGGACTGCAGTACAAAGTGGTCTACCTGCTTTGCGACCAGCAGCAAAAAGACATGGAAGCCGGCATGCCCATTACCTTTGATGCCGACCTGGGACTGGCTTTTGACGGCCTGGACTGGCAGGCGCATGCCAAAGTGAAGAGCGCTTCGACCCTGGCCATCAGCCAGAAACGCTTCCTGGAAGAAACACAGGAAAAAATGCGGCTGCTCTATGTGGCCTGCACCCGGGCTGAACAGGAGCTGATCTTTGTCGACGCGCTTAAAGCCGAAGAAATTTATGACGGGCCGCTGGATATTCATGCCCTGCTGGCTAACAAAGGCTTTACCAGCTGGTTTTTCCATGCGTTCCATACCGATCCGCGCGGCCAGGTCGTTTTTGAAAAAGTTACGCAGCTCTATGAGCGCCCGGCCAAGTCGATTTTCTCCAAAGATCATAAAGTCCGGCTCAAAACGTACAGCCGGCCAAGCGTGGTCATCAGCTCGCAGACCGCCAGTGAAACAAAAAGCAGCCCGGGCTGGAAGCGGGTCAAGAAGCTGGGCCAGGCCGGATCCCTGCAGGCCAGGGAAAAAGGAATCCTGATTCACGAAATCGTCAGCTCCATTCCCTATCCATACCAGAAAGAGGCGATTGAAGCCTTTGTGCGCTGGGCCAAAACCACCCTGGATGAACAGTCCATCGAGCAGATCCTGGCCTTGAATGACAATGCTCGCTATGAAGCGCTGATGAAAGCTCCGCACACTTTTGAATGCCCGTACTGCACAAGAGAGGGTGAAGCGTACGTTCATGGCTTCATGGACCTGGTGGCCGATCTGCCAGGCGAAAGCGTGATTGTCGATTTCAAGACAGATGCAGCTTTTGATGCGGCCAGCCTGCTGGACAAATACCGCAGCCAGCTTGAAACGTATCGCAACGCCATGAAACAAATCCGTCCAGGACAGAAAATCACCGCATGGATTTATTCTTTTGCCTTAAATGAAATGATAGAAGTCTGAAAGTCTTTATTGAATGAAATGAAAGAGCCTCCAAAACGCCCGAAATACCGGGCGTTTTTTTGAAATCGCCATAAAATCTGGCTAAACCCGACAATTCAAAACCATATTTCAAACACATTTTGGAGAATTTGCTTTTGAATCTTGCCCTCCTTTATACTTGAATCTGTTTTTCACGGAACATTATCCGTTCATCACAGAGGAGGAAAAAATGTCGTTTTTGGAAAAGTGTTTCCATCTGAAGCAGAAGGGAACAACTGTAAAAACTGAGATTCTTGCAGGAATCACTACTTTCCTGGCGATGGCATATATCCTCGGCGTCAACCCGTTTATTCTGGCTGATGCCGGCATGGATCCGGAAGCTGTATTTATGGCAACCGCGCTGTCATCTGCAATTGCCTGCCTGCTCATGGGCTTCATTGCGAATTACCCGGTAGCTCTTTCGGCAGGTATGGGTGTCAACGCCCTGTTTGCCTACACAGTCTGCGGTGCCATGGGCTATTCCTGGCAGGCTGCACTGGCGGCTGTATTCATCTCCGGTATCGTCTTTGTTATTATTTCGGTTACCGGAATCCGCAAAAGAATCATTGATGCCATTCCGGTTCAGCTTAAGCTGGCAATCGGTGCCGGCATCGGCTTCTTCATTGCGTTTGTCGGCCTGAAAAACTCAGGAATTATCATTGCCAATGAATCGACTTTCGTTGGCCTTGGCAATCTGGCTGATCCGACCGTGCTGCTTTCCATTTTTGGCGTACTGATCACAATTATCTGCGTAGTTCGCAAAGTGCCGGCTGGCGTGTTTGTCGGCCTGATCATTACGGCCATTGTCGGTGTGCTTCTTGGCTTTATGGGCCTGGAAAACATGCCTGTAGTCAGCGGCCTGTTTACAACCCACTTTAATATGTCTGCAGCCGGTGCTTTCATGAGCGGTTTTGGCGAACTGTTCTCCAATCCGTTTAATGCGCTGGTAATCATCTTCTCGTTCCTGTTTGTTGACTTCTTCGATACAGCCGGAACCCTTGTTGCCATCGGCAACGAGATCGGCCTGGTTAACGAAAAAGGCGAACTGGAAAATGCAGAACAGGCGCTGCTGGCTGACTCCATCGGTACCTGCGTTGGTGCAGCTTTAGGTACTTCGACTGTAACCAGCTTCGTTGAATCTTCTTCGGGTGTTGGTGTCGGCGGAAGAACCGGTCTGACTGCCGTAACGACCGGCGTGCTCTTTATTCTGTCCATCTTTATTTCACCGCTGATTCTGGGCCTGATTACCAATGCGGTAACCGCTCCGGCTCTGATCATCGTTGGTGTCATGATGGCTCAGCAGCTCAAGGGTATTCAGTGGGACGATCTGGTGGTTGCTGTTCCAGCATTCATTACCGTGATCTCCATGATCCTGACTTACTCCATTTCCAATGGTATTGCATTTGGATTTATTGCTTATGCCGTTGCAATGTGCGCTGCCGGCAAGTTCAAGGAAATCCACCCGACAGTATGGATTTTGATGGTCATCTTCGTGATCTACTTTGCTTCTCCATACTTCGCATTCTAAAATCTGCTGATTTTCGCCAGAGATGGATATTCATTTCTGGCTTTTTTCTGTCTGGAAATCTAAAAGCATGAAGCCAATAACAGTCTTGCTTTCTGGCAAGCTGGACGCCAGAATCCGGGTCAAAAACACCCAGAATACCAACCCAAATACCAGGGTGCTGCCAAAGGTCCACTGGATACAAAAACTGGCAGAAAGACCGGATTGGCCAGCAGGGCTTTGGGAAACAGGACTGGGAAATATAAAATAAAAACGGGTAAAAACGCTTCTAAGACCCGATACTGCAAAGAAAGATTTTAAAAAACAAAAGAATAGAAATGAGGAATGCAAATGGCAAAACTGAATACCCAGCTGTCTTTGGCCATCCAGCAAAAGCTGGACGGCCTGAAAAAAGAATACCTGCTCCAGACAGAGCGGCTGGAAAAAGCAGAGAATGAAGGACATGGCGATACCACAGACTTCATTGAAGAAATTCAGAAGCAAAGCGAACTAGTGCTGCAAATGATGGAAATTTATTTCGAAAATAAAGTGACCCAGAAGACTTTGTCCAAATATCTCACTTATACATACTTCTATCTGGATTACGCAGCGTACCATGAAGGTGTATATCTGCCTGAAGCTCTTGATTCGTTTTATCTCAGCGGCTATTTTGGCGACTGGTATATTTCCCACAATTTGTCTTCAACAGTCCAGTCAACAAAGGATTCTATTGTCGCTCTGACCCGAATGGCCCAGATGTTCGAAGCCCTTGGCCTGATGGATAAAAAAGCAGTGGAAGCTATCAAGCGTAATTTTAAGGAAGATAAAGAAGAATGGCTGGAGCGAATGGCTCTGTTTAATGATCCAGACCGGGACTATGAAGAATATTCTGAACGCCTTAACGGACTTTGGCAGGACGATATCTATTGATCTGTAGTTGAGCTTTTACATCTTCGCAATCAAGGCCTCTGCCCTTGTGAAGACTGGCCAGGAAATCATTCCGGACGGACAGGTATTAAAATAGCAGCTGGTTTTCCGGCTGCTTTAGCTGTTTTCTGGCATTTGGTTTTTCAGTTTGAATGGATTTTCCAGAACAAGGCGGGGAAGAGACCCGTCAAGATTGTTTCATCTTCTTTCGATCAAGCTTCAATCAGATGTGAATCAGGCATTTTCTGTTGCAGAAGTAGATGTATCCGGCTGGCCGGGCTGAGTTCTGGCTTCCGGATTTACAGATCCATTTTCATTCTGGGTATCCTGCCTGTTTTTGCCGCGGCCATTTTTCCGGCTGTCAGCGGCCGCAGAGTCGTTGTTTAATGAGCTGCTTTCATTTTCCTGCAGACCGGGTTCGCCTTCAAAGTCTGGCCGCTGGCCGCCTTTGCCTGGAAAGCCTTCACCGTTTTCAAAATCCGGGTGCCCGCCTTCGTTCCAGTCTTCCGGCATTTCGCCCTCGGGCATTTCACCTTCCGGTATTTCCGGGCGCTGTCCGTTCTTCATTCCCGGTGCCCTCTGGCCCGGGCCGCCCTGCATGCCGCCCATTTCCGGGATGTTTCCGACTTTGGTCAGGCCCTGCTCAAGAGTAAAGGTCTGGACTTTTGCTGAATCAAGATACAGTTCTGTTTCGGTATCCGCTTTCAAATCCTTGGCCGAGAGAGTCAGGATCATATTGGCTGGCAGAGTTGTTCCGGTTTCGTTTTTCCAGGACAGGACGGTTTTTCCGGACTGCTTCAGTTCCAGGGAAGTAAAGGACTTGCCCGGATTGATCAGGACTGTATTCTGGGCTTCATCTGTGGGCGAAGTTACCGTAGTGGAAAGCCCGACAACAGTACCGCCATTGATCGCAAAGCTGGAATTGTCCACATCAAAAGCGCATTCGGGCGACTGCAGGGAAAGAGCTGTGATGGTTCCGCCATCAAGGATCAGGTCACCATTGGAATCCAGGCCGTCATTTGTTTCAGAGACGACCATCAGCTTGCCGTCTTTTACGGTCAGTTTTGTACCGGCATTGATGCCGTCATCCGTACTGTTAATAGTGAACGTGCCGTCCTTGATCAGCAGTTCTTCCCTGGCTTCAATTCCTTCAGATTCTGCTTTGATCGTATAAGTGCCGTTGTCAATGGTCAGGTTATCCGAAGCATGAATGCCGTCTTTTTTGGCAGTGATTTCGGCTTTGACCGACTGGGCGTTCATGTCATCTTTGGCCTTGATGCCATGCCCGGCTTCATCCGTGATCTTCAGGGTGCCGCTGCCTTTTAAATCCAGGGCCGTGCGGACGTAAAGAGAAGCATTCAGGCCTTCCTGGGCAGTATGGGAAGCAGAGGCCAGGGTATTTGTTCCCTTGACTTCTACTGTGGCTTTTTTGGCATTGCGCACGTAAATGGCCGGTAAGTCTTTAGCCTGTATGGTGGCGCCATCCAGGATGAGAGTTACGTCCTGGTCTTTGGCATCGACGACAACGCTCTGGCTGGTGCTGCTTTTGAGCGTATAAGTACCGCCTTTGGAAATGAGCAGATTGCTTTTGGCCTGGGAAAGATCAATGGTATTGCCGCTGATGCTTTTCAGGTTATCCAGTTCAACATCATCTTCTTTTTCTTCCTCAGTTTTTGTCTGGCTGGTATTGTTTCCGTTCATTTTGATATCCGGTGCCGTCTGTGAATTCTGGCTGCTTTTTTCCTGGTTATTAAAGTTTTTGGTCTGTTCGCTCTGGCGATTCTGGCCGGACGCGAGATCTTCCACGTTTTTGGCTGTAGTGCTGGAGCAGCCGGCCAGAGCAATGGAGGAAAACATCAGCCCGGAAAACAGCAGTTTATAAGTTAAGGTATTTCGTTTCATTTTATTCATCTCCTTTTTTCATGAACTTTCAGCGGCAAAATCGCTGCACAAGGCAGGGTTTTGAGTTTATACAGTGTTTTCTTGTAATTAGTTGGTTCGTTGGGGTGGATCCGGGCAAAAGCCGGATTGTGAATTCTGATATTTATGGCATGATCAGAGTGCCTGAGCATCTTCATCGCGGGTAAAAAGAGTCACGGCAAGATTGCTGTTATGGCGGCGGATTTCATCCAGCAGGGCGCTTTTTGAAACAGCCGAATCCAGCTCCATAGAAAAATCGAGTTCATAGAGTGTTCCCATTCCCGTGGTCCGGATTTTTTCCAGCCGGATCTTTTTGCCGTACTGGGCCAGCAGGTTTTCATACAGCTCTTCCTGTGGGGAACTTTCCGGTACAACGATCTGAACCTGGGTCATTTTTGGCGTTTTGTGCATGAACCAGGCAGCGGCCAGGATCATCAGCCCCAGAACCAGGCTGAGCAGGATGGATTCCACCCAGGCTCCCGCCGCGGCTAACAGCCCCAGGACCATCGCAAAGAGGACGCAGACCATGTCGGTGCTTTTCCCGGGCAGCGACCGGAAGCGAACCAGGCCAAAGACGCCCAGTACTGCAATCGAGGTGCCAACCGAGCCGTTGACGATAAGCAAAGCCACACAGACGACCGGAGGCAGAAGAATCAGGGTGCTGGTAAAGGCCCGTCCGGGCTTAAAGGCGATGCGGCAGACCAGTGCACCATACATTCCGAGAATAAAAGCCAGCAGCGTCTGCAGGAACAGTGTCGAAGTGAGCAGTTCGGTAATCATCAGATTTCCTTTCTAAGATTCGGGCATAAACTTGTCCGGCTTTGGAAAACGAAACCGGAGCGATGGAAAGATCGAAAAGAGTCCGGACCAGGGGCAGCGGCAGGCTGCGGGAACACTTGATCTCTAAAATGTTCCAGCCCTCTTCCAGCAGCGCCTCATCCTGGCTCGATGCATACAGGCCGGGATGGTCAGTGCGGAAGGTCAGCCGGTCATCAATAGTGATGCGGATCTCTTCTTCATTGGCTGGATAGACATAGCTGAAGCGATGGGCCTGCAGCGAAAATTTTGGCTCCAGCGACAGGCGGCCAAGCAGTGCGGCCATTTCTTTGGAGGCCTGGTCTGTGCCTTGCGGATGGCGGAAGAAGTCTTCCAGTTTTCCAGGCGTAAAGGCGCAGCGGCTTTTCAGGCCAAACCCGTTTACTTTCTTTTTCAGTTCCAGAAAAACCTCGCCCTCAGCCCTTGTGATTGGTGCATAGGAGCGGATCCGCACTTTCTGGCGGAACGCCGGCCTGTCCAGGCAAAGACGCATCAGATCGAAATTTTCAGTATCCAGATAGATGGAATAGATCGTGCTTTCAAAAAAGTGATCCGGTTTTAAAATTGATTCTAGCCGTTTTAAAAACATCGCTTTCTGGCGGTCGGTCATTTTGTATTTCAGTTCTTTTCGAATAAATGTTTCCATGGCCATAAATTACTGGTCCTCAATCAAAGAAAAGTTAAAAATGCAAAAAAGATAATTTGTCTGAAAAGAGACTGGAAAAACAAGAGAAAAAATTAAGTTAACCATATTTATCAATTGGAATCAGAAATCGAAAAAAACGGACGGATGATTTTGTAATGCAGGCAGAGCCGGCGGTCAGCAACAAGATCGGACAGGGAGGGCTGAAAGAGAATCAAATCCTGATTGAACAGAAGAAAGCAGCAGATCATAGAAATACGAAAAAACGCCATGGAAGTACCAGCAGGCTGGTATCGTTACCATGACGTTTTTTCATAAGTTCTTTTCACTTTTTTTTATCCGAAGCGGCTGCAGGGATTCGGGATGCTGCTTATTGATTGACTTCGGAATATTTGCGCCGCCCTGGGTCGAGGTTGTCGACATAGTAGCGGATAGTCAGCTTGCCGGCAATCTTGGTTCTCACTTTCGGCTCGACTTCAAAGGCATCGCCTTCAAGCATCTGGTTCAGCATGGCTTTGCATGCCATAGACAGATTCTTGACGCCGGGTTCGCATTCGTCCTGCAGATCTTTGGCGTTGACGAGAATGTACAGTTCCATCTTGTCGTGGGCTTCCTGTTTTTTGGAAGCAAGGAACTGCTCGTACTGCTCCTGGGTCCATTTTTCCATAGGAATTGATCCTTTCTGCGCTGCCTGATGGCATCTCTGTAAGGATACACTGCCAGCAAGGATTGTCAAATTTGCCTGATGAAAGCGGAAACGAAACTGTTCGCATGCGACATATAAGGGACTTTGGAGGATTTGTGCAATTTTTCGGCGTTATGGTTTGACAACCGTGGCGGCATTCATCATTCGCTGGGTCATCTCATCCATGGAAGCTGGATGGCCGGCACAAACCGACTTGTCCAGGGAGTAGAATTCCAGGCTTTCCTGATTGACCAGGATATCTATTCCGGAATCGGCACATTTTTTCAGGACAGGGCAGACCGGGCTCTGGTCGGTCGCCAGGACAACGGCTGAATTATAAAGCAGGATGGCGACGGGTCTTGCCTGGCCGGTCAGGACGCTTTCTAAAAATGAGGTCATCAGCGATTCGCCCAGGCGCGGATTGCCCTGGCCAAGGCGGCTGGAATTGAGTACGATTAAAACTTCATTGGAAACAGACATAAAAAACTCCTTTCCTGCCCATTATAAACAGGCAGATCCCGCCTGCAAATTCAGGCGGCACCCAAAGAAAGACAAAGCCAAAAAAACGGGTCTGATGTGGAAGGAACTGGAAGCGACAGAATGGGCAGTTTGCAGAAAGAATGGTCGAAATAAAACAGATCGAATTGCTGCTGGCTTATACTGGAAGCATATCGAAGAAAAAGCGGAAAGACCCGCTTTGACAAGGACTGATTCTGTCCATTAAAAAAAGCCGGCAAGCTGCCGGCTGAATCTTTCAAAATGGCGGAGACGGTGGGATTCGAACCCACGAGCCCTTTCAGACTACCTGATTTCGAGTCAGGCCCGTTATGACCACTTCGATACGTCTCCGTATGTTTTCGTATTTTAGCATACGATTTATCGATTTTAAAGAAGCCAAGGTGAAATTTATGATTTCTTTTCTGATAAAAAAGTTTGCCGGCGAACCTTCCGACAATCCGAAAGAAAAAACCCGGATCCGCTATAAAGTCTGCAAGCTGCTCGGCTACGTAGGCATTGCTCTGAACTTTTTCCTGTTTGTCTCCAAGTATACGATCGGCATGATGGTGGGCTCCGTCGCCATCAAGGGTGATGCGGTCAATAACCTGACCGACTTCATGTCCAATATCATCTCCATTCTCTCGTTCCGGATTGCCGAAAAGCCGGCGGACAAGGAACATCCGTATGGGCATGAGCGCACTGAAACGATTGCCGCCCTGTTTATGGGCATGATTATCGTCTATCTGGGCATTGAGATGCTCCGCCAGTCGGTTGTAAAGATTATCCATCCCTCGCCGGTCCATTTTGAATGGGCTGCGGTTGTGGTTCTGATCATCTCGATTTGCGTCAAGCTGTACATGTATGCCTATAACCATAAATACGGCATCATCTACGACAGCGACCTGCTGGAAGCCAATGCCGTCGATTCACGCAATGACGTGATGGGAACCGTTCTCGTTCTGGCCTCCACCCTGATCAGCCCGCTCATTCACTACGACCTGGACGGCATCATGGGTGTGATTGTCTCGATCATCATTTTCTTCTCGGCCTGGGATCTGCTCAAGGATGTCATCAACACCCTGCTTGGCGAAGCCCCCTCACCCGAGACGATCAACCGGATTGTCGACATCATCATGGAAAGCCCGATGGTCATCGATGTGCACGATATTGCCGTCCACAGCTACGGACCTAAATACACGTATGCTACAGCGCATGTGGAAGTTGACGGGACGCTCAATCTCATGGACGTTCACTCGGAAGTCGACCGGCTGGAGCGGCGCATTGCCAAGGAGATGAACATCGAGCTGGTTACGCATGTGGACCCGATTTTGCTGGACGATACGGACACGATCAATCTGGAAGACCAGATCGCTTCAGGCATTGCCCAGATCAATGACAAGTGGTCCTTGCAGGATTTTCGCATTGAGAAAAAGAAGAACAAGCGCACCCGCATCTTCTTTGACTTGATTGTTCCTTACGATGAGGTCAAAAGCGAAGAGGAGATCCGCGACGAAATCAGCAAGACCCTCCAGGATCCGGAGCGCTACAAGCTGGAAATCCGGCTGGTTCATCCATATTCCTGATCAGAATTCAAATCAAAAATCCTTCCAGCCGGCTGCCGGTATGAGGATCACTTTGACTGTTTCCGGCTTTTTACAAAAACTGCCTCTAAAACCTGTTTTTAAAAACTGTCTCTATTGCGTCCTTTCGGGACGCTTTTTTCTTTTTTGCCGGTAGAAAAACATCCTGCGCAATCCGTTCAAGTTCGATTCAAAGCAGCAATCCGGGCCGCAGCAAAGACGGGAGGTCCGGTTCTATCCGGCGATAAGATCTGGTTTCATCCGGCTGTAGAAAAGACCTGGCTCAAGCGGACAGAAAAAGACAGGAAGCCGGATGCAGCTTTCATCCATGAATGAAAACTGTTCTCCGGTTTCCTGTCCTGTCTGTTTCTTATAGCTGTTTCTTATAGCTGTTTCTTAT
>LinusII_BA0109CM-p1__coassemble_1303_pt1 | contig 23753 bp, 20 predicted proteins | sample LinusII_BA0109CM-p1__metabat2_high_PE_031 | metagenome-assembled genome bin LinusII_BA0109CM-p1
TAGACCAGGAAAAAAGAAAGAGATGTGTCCACATTTGTGGGTACAGTTTAAAAAGATACAAAAGAAAAGATACAAAAGAAAAGATATACCAGAAAAACAAAATGGGAAAACAAAATGGGAAAAAGCAGCATGCAAAAAAGCGGCCTGGAAAAATAGCCAGCAGGAAAAGAAGATCCCGAATCTGTGCAGTTCCCAGGCTGAAATCCCGAAGAGTTTTGGGCAAAGCCCTGATGAGATTTTTCTTTTTCCGGTATTTTGGATTATCCTGAGATCACGGATTTTCAGATCAAAACTTTGAAAAAACGATGGATGAGAAAAGGGAGGAAATGCATGGGAACACTTCGTTATTTTATCCGTTTTTATAAGCCGTACTGGAAAATGTTCGGGCTGGACCTGATCTGCGCGGCTGTTATTTCGGCGGTAGATATCGCCTATCCGCTCATTTTCGGCTTCTGTACCGGAACACTCTTTACCCAGGGGGTCCAGAAGATTTTCCAGGTTCTGCCATGGCTGGCGATTGGGATGCTGGCGATGTATGGAATCAAGACCGCCTGCCGCTATTATGTAACGTGCCAGGGTCACATCATGGGGGCCATGATGGAGCGGGATATGCGCCAGGATTTGTTTGAGCAGCTGCAGAAACTCTCGTTTTCCTATTATGACCGCCACAATACGGGCCAGCTGACTTCAAGAGTCGTTTCGGATTTATTTGATATTTCCGAGCTGGCACATCACGGCCCGGAAAACCTGTTCATTTCGCTGATCAAGATCATCGGCTCCTTTACGGTCATGTTTGCCCTCAACTGGGTGCTGGCCATGTGCCTGCTGGCGGTGACCTTGATTATGCTGGTGTTTTCCAAGTACCAGAACACCCGCATGGAAGAGACTTTCCTGGATAACCGCCGCAAAATTGCCGACATCAACTCCAGCGTCGTCGATTCACTGGAAGGAATCCGGGTTGTGCAGTCATTTGGCCAGGAAAAGAATGAAGCCCGCAAGTTTTCAAATTCTAACGAGCGCTTTCTCGATTCAAAAATCCGCAACTACAAGGCCATGGGTTCCTATTATGCCGGCAACCACTTCTTCCAGGGACTGCTCTATACGGTTGTGCTGATTGTTGGCGGCCTGCTTTGCGCGTCGGGCAAAATGCAGCCTTCCGGCCTGGCCGCGTTTGTATTGTATGTCAATGTTTACGTGGCCCCGCTGGAAATCCTGATTGAGTTTACGGAAATGTTCCAGAAGGGCTTTTCCGGTTTCCGGCGCTTTGAGGAAATCATGAAGGAAAATCCGGAAATCAAGGATGAGCCGGGGGCTGTCGAGCTGAAAAACCCGGCAGGCGAAATCACTTTTGACCAGGTCAGCTTTGCTTATGAAGAAGATGAGCCGGTACTGGAAAATGTTTCGCTGACCATTCCAGCCGGCCGGAATATCGCCCTGGCGGGGCCCAGCGGATCAGGAAAGACAACGATCTGCTCGCTGATTCCCCGCTTTTATGAACCATCCAGCGGAGCCATAAAAATCGATGGCCATAACCTGAAAGAATATACTTTATCCTCGCTGCGAAACAACATCGGTGTCGTGCAGCAGGAAGTCTACCTGTTTGATGGAACCATAGCCGACAATATCCGCTATGGAAAGCCCTCGGCCAGCGATGAAGAAGTCCTCGAAGCTGCCCGCAAAGCGTACCTGACGGAGTTTATCGATTCTCTGGAAGATGGGATTTATACCCGGGTCGGCGAAAAGGGAACAAGGCTTTCAGGCGGCCAGAAACAGCGGATTTCCATTGCCCGCATCTTCCTGAAAAACCCGAAAATCCTGATCCTGGATGAAGCGACGTCTGCACTGGACAACGAAAGTGAAGCGATCATCCAGAAATCGCTGGAAGATCTCTCCAAAAACCGCACCTGCCTGACGATTGCCCACCGCCTTTCCACCATCCAGAATGCGGATGAAATCCTGGTTGTTGCCAATAAAGGCATTGCGGAGAGGGGAACGCACGAACAGCTGCTGGCCAGAAACGGCATCTATGCTTCCTACTGGAACCGGTCGATGGACCGCCTTTATATCGGTGACCAGAGCCTGCCTGAGGATGCCGATCCCGCTTCAAAGGGGAACCAGCCGGAAGCCAAAGGAAACTGAGATCTTTAGCCAGGGCTTTAAACTCCGAACAAAACTAAACAGTCTGGAAGTATAAATATTATGTAAAGGATAGAAAGAAAACAAAGCCCGCCGAAAAGACGATTCTGCGGGCTTTGTTCATGATTTGTACACAGAAAAGAGAGAAATGATCCTTTTTGGATGAGACCAATATCCGAAAAGAGAACGAGCTATTTTATACGGAAGGCTTCTGGCTTTGCCAAAGCGGGTACCGGTCTCTGGCCTACTCAGTATAGTCGCCATCGACAACGATATCGATTGTATAGCCGGGAAGCTCTTTTTGCAGGCGGTCGCGAATCTCTTTGCGCAAGGCTGCGCCATCGCTCTGGTAGTCAAAGATCAGATCAAAAGCCACAGTATCCAGGTTCAGATCCACATAAAAGCCATGCATCTGGACAATCTGCGGATAGGACTGGAGCGTTTGTTCCACCAGTTTCCGGATTCTGGCGGATTGCGGATCGGAGTCATTGGAAGCATAAATGCCGATGGTCATGACCAGGTGATACGTTTTGTAAAGCATTTTCGTGATCCTGCGGGTCAAAGCCTGGATTTGCCTGGTGTTGAGCGTATCGGAAACCTGGATATGAACGGAACCGATGGAAAGCGAATCGCCATACGTATTGAGAATCAGGTCATAGACGCCCTGCACCTGGGGATCTGCCGAAAGGATCGAGTTCTTGATCTCTTCACCCAGCACTTCATCCGTGCGCAGTCCTACCAGCTCATTGAGGGGCGAGATCAGAAGCTCGATGGCGGATTTGATGATGAAAAAGGAAATGACCAGGCCCAGCCATCCACCAAGCTGAATGTGGGCAAAACGGCTGAGCAGGGCGCTGATCAGAGTAGCCAGCGAAAGGATCGAGTCGCTGAGCGAATCCGCAGCGGAAGCTTCAATCGAGACGGCTTTGAGCTTTTTGCCACGGGCTTTGAGCCACAGGCCAAGGGAAAGCTTCAAAACCAGGCCGGCGGCCAGCAGCCACAGCGAAAGGCTGGTAAAGCTGACCGGCTGCGGTTCGATCAGGGCCTGGATGGAGCTGATCAGCGTTTCGATGCCGACATACAGCACCAGAGCCGCCACGATGGCGCTGGTAATGTACTCAATCCGTCCATAGCCAAACGGATGGCGGCGGTCCGGTTTTCGGGTCGAGAGCCGGGTGCCGATGATCGTGACAAAAGAGCCTAAAGCATCGCCCAGGTTGTTGGCGGCATCACTTAAAACCGCCTGCGAATGGCTGGCAAATCCGATGACAAATTTCAGTCCGGCCAGAAAGGCATTGGCCCCAATGGTTCCAAGGCTTGTAAAAATGATCTGCCGGGCCCGCTCTGTTTTGCTTAAAGAGGCAGGTTTTGCCTGCAAAAGAGTTCGAGTTATATTTTTCGGATTATTTTGTAAAGTTTTACTCATGTTTTCATGATAGGGCACTGCAGGTCGATCGTTCCTGTTTTGACCTGAAAAAAGGAAACAAGTCTGGAAGAGTTTTTCAGAAAACGGTTACACAAAATTTCGCCGCAATTCGTTTCGGACAAAAAGGAAATGTTGTCTAGAGATGAACAAAAAATTAAAATCTCTTTATACAATCTTTATTTTAAAACAGATATGAATCAATTGGAATACAAGTGTCTCATAACATAGAATGATTTTCGCTAATTGCAATAGACAATTGCAATTGATTACCTAACATAATTTAGCGTCATTTCAGACGTTTTGAATGCGCATTCATTGGATTTTGAGGCATATTAGAAGTGCTGAAGGAAAAAGGTTTCACGTGCATCAACAAAAACGCTCCCGAAAATTCAAATTAAGGAGCTGTTCATGGTTGATTTGAGGAAGGAATCGAAATGTTCATGAATCAGAGACAGACTCGACCTTTTTCACTAGGCCAGTACTGAAAGAGCTTCCCTGATCAGGAAGCTGTCTTTAAGAAGATGGTCTTCTTCTTTGCATCTTGTTTTCTCCCTGCCCCTACGCAGGACAGGGCTGCTTTTTGAAGCGAACGCACAAAAAAACTTCATCTTCATGGGCTTGCAGGATGAAGGCAGTGTGCATTGGCTTCCATTATTTCCATTCATAATTTTAAGGAGAGAGACAATTATGCTTCCCTACATCAGTGAGTTTATCGGCACAGCGCTGCTGATTATCCTGGGCTGCGGCGTCGTTGCCAACGTCAACCTCAACAGCTCCGGAATGAAAGGGGCGGGATCAATCCAGATCTGCATCGCCTGGGGTCTTGCGGTTATGATCCCGGCCTTCATCTTCGGTGAAGCCTCCGGTGCATCCTTTAACCCGGCTTTGACCCTTGCTTTGGCCGTTGATGGTTCCTTCCCGTGGAGCCAGGTACCCGGCTATATCATTGCGCAGCTGCTCGGTGCCTTTGTGGGCGCGTGCATCGTCTATGTCCTGTTCAAGGGACAGTTTGATGCGACCGAAGATCCAGGAGCCAAACTGGGTGTTTTCGCTACCGGTCCATCGGTCAGGAATTTCTGGCTGAACTTCTTCTCTGAATTTATCGGCACATTCATTCTCGTTTTTGCCATTAAAGGTATTTCCAATGTAACCGGCTTATCCATGGGCGTGGATAAACTGTTTGTTTTTGGCATTATCGTTGCCATCGGTATGTCTCTTGGCGGTCTGACCGGATATGCCATCAACCCGGCCCGCGACCTTGGTCCAAGACTTGCCCATGCGGTTCTTCCGATCCAGGGCAAAGGGGATTCAAACTTCAGCTATGGACTGACCGTTCCTCTGATCGCTCCATTCCTCGGCGCGATTGCAGCGGTTCTGCTTTACGGTGTCATCCCCTGGTAAAATCCTCAGATTTACCCATAGAAATTACACTAAAACAATACAATAAAGTTGATGAAAGCGCTTGCGTAATGCGCAAAATTTATTCAGAATGATCAGGCAGGTCTCCTGATCAAAAGACTTGCCGGAATCGCATAAATCTGATCCGGCTTTGAAGTGATCCGCTGCTTTATAAGCCTCCTTTCTCTGGCCGGCAGTGCCAGCGTAAGCGGGATGTCTTTGTCCCCTTTCAAATGGTCCTGCCAAAGCCGGGACGGGCTCCGGTACTCCTGTACTTTTAAAGGACACTTCAGCATCCAGGCATCAGATATTGAGCGTGAAAAGTCCAGACAGACAAAATCCGAAGGAAAAACTTCCCGCGGACTAAATCCACAAGAGCAGAAAAACAGAATCCGCAGGCAAAAATCTCCGGCAGACCCTGCCGGAACAGTCGCCTGCAAACAGAAATCCTGCCGCTTAGAAAAAAGAAAAAGTGAAAGCCGGCGGCAGCGGTTTTTGGATGGTTAAAAAATCCTGATAAGCCGTTTTAAAAATTACCAAAACATTGTGATGAAGTTTGAGATGCTCTTTGCCGGGCAGGCTGGCGCAAACCTGAGGGCAAAGAGTGATGGCTGGCTTAAAGCCAGTGACCAGGAGAAGAAAAATGAGTAAAAAAGAATACATCCTTGCGATTGACCATGGAACAACTTCAACCAGAGCGATCCTTTTTGATCATGACTGCCAGATCAAAGCCGTCAGCCAGAAAGAAGGCGGCGTAGAATACCCGAAACCCGGATGGGTTGAACAGGATGCCACCCAGATCTGGCTCGATACCCTGGCAGTAATGGCCGATGTACTCAACAAGAGCGGCATCGATCCAGAACAGGTCAAGGCTATCGGTATCTCCAATCAGCGTGAAACCACCGTCATCTGGGACAAGAAGACAGGGCTGCCGGTTTACAAAGCCATCGTATGGCAGTCCCGCCAGACCTCAGATATCTGCGACCGCTGGAAAAAAGAAGGCCTCGAGGACATGATCCGCGAAAAGACCGGCCTGCGTATTGACCCGTACTTCTCAGCTTCCAAGATCGTCTGGATTCTCGAAAACGTTCCAGGCGTACGCGAAAAAGCCGAAAAGGGCGATCTCATGTTTGGAAACATGGACTCCTGGCTGGTATGGAAGCTGACCGGCGGCGAACAGCACATTACTGATGCTTCTAACGCTTCCCGTACCCTGCTTTGCAACATTGCGGACGTAGCATGGGACAAGGATCTGCTTAAAGCCTTCAATATCCCGGAAGAACTGCTGCCAAGAATCGTTCCAACTTCTCAGGTTTACGGCACAACCGCTCCTTACCACTTCTTCGGCTGTGAAGTGCCTATCGCTTCTGTAGTCGGCGACCAGCAGGCAGCTCTGTTTGGTCAGCTGTGCCTTGAAAAGGGCATGGCCAAAAACACATATGGAACCGGCGGATTCCTGTTGATGAATACCGGCAAGGATATCGTTCGCTCCAACAACGGCCTGCTGTCCACGATCGCCTGGCAGATTGGCGATGAAGTCATCTACGCCCTGGAAGGCTCGATCTTTGTATCCGGATCCATCATGAAATGGATGCGCGATGAGCTCCACCTGTTTGAAAAAGTCGGCGATACCGCAGATATGGCGATTCGTGCCGGAACCACTGGCGGTGTCTACATTATTCCAGCGTTCGTCGGCCTGGCTGCTCCATATTGGGATGACAAGGCTAAAGCAGCGGTTGTCGGCCTGACTTTAGGTACCAACCACGACCAGCTGATCCGTGCCGGAATCGAAAGTATGGCTTACCAGGCAAGAGAAGTCCTCAATGCTATGGAAGCTGATGCCGGTGTTCCAATCCAGGTATTAAAGGTTGACGGCGGCGCTGCAGCCAACGACTTCCTGCTCCAGTTCCAGTCTGACCTGTGCCAGGTTGAAGTTGACCGCTTCAAAGTCAACGAACTGACTGCTCTTGGTGCCGCATTCCTGGCCGGCCTGGCTGTTGATTTCTGGAAGAAGGACGACCTGAAGATCGAACTCGGACAGGCCTTCAAGCCGGAACGCTCCAAGGACGACATGGACAAGCGCTACCGCAACTGGAAAGAAGCGGTTAAAGCCTGCCGTGAATTCAAGCCGGAAGCTGTTGAATAAAAAACCCAGAGAAATACACCAGAACAATATAAATAGAACGATTTACGCCGATCAAAACATCCTGCACCAGGCTGCCGGTCCAATGAAGCGTGCTGGCGGCCGGATGCGGGACTGGTCAGATTGTTCAAGCTGACTAAAGCGTAAAAAAGGACTTTGAAAAGGCTTCCTTATATAAAAACAGGGAAGCTGGCAAAGCCCTTTCAAGCCAGGTGCTTTTGCCCGGTCCGGGCGAAGGGCATGGAAAAACAAAGAACAGCCAAAGCTCTGTTCGAGTTTGAACGTGCAAAATGGACCGCCAGAAGCCACGTGCCGACCTTCCTTGAACTTCAGACTTTCAGGATCCTGAAAGTGCTGGAAGAAAGAAATCTGAATGTTCAGGGATCTGGAAAGCGGTCAAAGCCTGCAGGAGTTAAAAACAGGAAACTGGGAAATTTGCTGTAAGAATCAGTTGGAAAAGAAAGAATTCTTCCAGCTTCCTTCAGACAAATGGAAAGCCGTCCACCGATGCAAAAGCCATCCAAAGCAGCATCCAGAAAAGAAAGCTCTCCTTTTGTTCCAGCATGAAGCGAAACACCAGAAGCCAGGCCGTTTATCGGGTTTAAGGACTGGCTTTTGCGATTGTCATTTTCAGAAAAGCGATCAGCCGGTCGCTTTTCTGGATTCTTTCTGATCATTGAACTGATCTCTTTAGACCATCCATTTACACACAGTCATGTGAGAGGAGAATTCCATTCATGGAAAAATTTGATGTTCTGATTGCCGGCGGCGGCGTAACGGGTGCAGCCATCGCGTGGCAGCTGGCCAGGTCAGACCTGAAAGTTGCCCTTCTGGAAAAAACAGAAGACATTTCCGAGGGCACAACCAAGGCGAACTCCGGCATTGTTCATGCCGGCTATGACGCCAGGCCCGGAAGCCTGAAAGCCAGGCTGAATGTGCGCGGCAACGAAATGATTCATGAAATGGCCGACGTTCTGAATTTCGATTTTAACAACAACGGATCATTAGTTATCTGTTTTGACGAAGAGCACCGTCCGGCCCTTGAAGAGCTGTACCAGCGGGGCCTGACCAATAACGTGCCGGGTCTGCGCATTGTTGAAAAAGAAGAGCTTCACGAAATGGAGCCGGAACTGAGCGACAAGGCCGTCTGCGCCCTGTATGCCCCGACAGCCGGTGTTGTCGACCCGTTTACCCTGGCCATTTCGATGGCCGAAAACGCAGCGGACAATGGCGTTGAATTCTTCTTCAACACGCCAGTGGAAACGATTGAAAAAACTGAAAACGGCTGGCTGATCAACGGCAAGTTTGAAACAAAGATCTTTGTCAATGCAGCGGGTCTGCAGGCTGACGATCTGCACAATATGGTCTGCGAAGAAAAGATCCATATCCGCCCAAGACGCGGCGAATACTTCCTGTTTGACAAGGAAGCCGGCAAGATGGCCAACCATGTCCTGTTCCAGCAGCCAACCGCAGCCGGAAAAGGCGTACTCGTTACCCCGACAGCACATGGCAACCTGATGGTTGGTCCGACCGCTGATTTTACCGAAACCAAGGACGATATCAATACCACTGCCCAGGGACTGGCCGAAGTTCGCGAAAAAGCTTCGATGACGATTGATCATCTCCCATTCAACCAGGTCATCACCTCTTTTGCGGGCCTGCGTGCGGTGCCTGATGGCGGCGACTTCATTATCCAGGAAAGTGCAGACGGCTTTATCGATGCCGCCGGCATTGAATCCCCAGGCCTGACCAGTGCCCCGGCAATCGGTGAAATGGTCGCTGAAATGATTATCAACAAGCTTCATCCGGGCGTAAACAAGAACTACAAGCCGGAACGCCGCGGCTTTGTCAATGTCAACGACCTGACAAAGGAAGAGTGGAAAGAGCTCATCGCCAAGGATCCAGCCTATGGCCAGATGGTCTGCCGCTGTGAAAAAGTTACGGAAGGCTCCATCAAGGATGCCTGCTCCCGTTCCATCCCGGCCCGCAGCCTGGATGGTGTCAAGAGGCGGGTACGCGCGGGCATGGGCCGCTGCCAGAGCGGATTCTGCTCGCCAAGAACAATGGAAATCATTTCCGAAATGCTCAACATTCCATTTGATGAAGTAACCAAATCCACTAAAGACAGCAAAATTATTACCGGACGCAACAAGGAGGACATTCAATAATGGAAAACCATAAGCAGCTTGTCATCATTGGAGGCGGTCCGGCAGGTCTTGCCGCAGCCGCTGCTGCCAAAAAAGCCGGCCTGGACGATATCCTGATTCTTGAACGCGACAGCCAGCTTGGCGGCATCCTCAATCAGTGCATCCATAACGGTTTTGGTCTTCACACTTTCAAGGAAGAGCTGACCGGACCGGAATACGCTTCCCGCTTTATTGACCAGGTCAATGAGCTGGGCATTCCTTACCGCCTGAACACCATGGTTCTCGATGTGGACAAGGACAAAAACGTGACCTTTGTCAGCAGCGAAGACGGCCTGCAGACCATCAAGGCCGATGCCATTATCCTGGCTATGGGCTGCAGAGAACGCCCGCGCGGCGCCCTCAACATCCCTGGTACCCGTCCAGCCGGTATCTATTCCGCTGGAACAGCCCAGAAACTGACGAACATCGATGGCGAAATGCCAGGCAAGGAAGTCGTAATCCTCGGTTCTGGCGATATCGGCCTGATCATGGCCCGGCGCATGACGCTCGAAGGCGCCAAGGTTCATGTTGTGGCTGAGCTGATGCCTTATTCCGGCGGCCTGAAGCGAAACATCGTCCAGTGCCTCGATGACTATGACATTCCTTTAAAGCTTTCCCACACCGTAACAAACATCAAAGGCAAGGAACGCGTTGAATCCGTAACCATTGCCCAGGTGGATGAAAACCGCAAGCCGATTCCGGGAACTGAGATCGAGTATCCCTGCGATACCCTGCTGCTCTCCTGCGGCCTGATCCCGGAAAACGAGCTGTCCAAGGAAGCGGATGTCGAAATCTCCCGCATCACCAACGGACCGGTTGTCAACGAATCCCTGGAAACGAGCGTGCCGGGCGTATTTGCCTGCGGCAACGTCCTGCATGTGCATGACCTGGTTGACTTCGTCAGCCAGGAAGCATCCAAAGCCGGCGAAATGGCGGCCCGCTATGTCCTGGAGGGCATTCCGGAATCAGACCACGAAATCGGCATCAAGACCGGCGGCCTGGTTCGCTATACAGTTCCTTTCATGGTTGATCCCAAGCGCATGGATGACAATACCGTTGTCCGTTTCCGTGTCGGCAACGTGCTCAAGGGCGGATTTGTCAATGTCTATGTGGATGGCGAACGCAGGATTCACAAGAAACGCATGATCATGGCTCCGGGTGAAATGGAAGACATTATCCTGAAAAAAGAATGGATCACTCCGGATACCAAAGAGATTCTCGTAGAAACGGAGGCAGCTTAAGATGGAACGGGATTTAATCTGCATTAACTGCCCGATGGGCTGCAGCCTTCATGTTGTCATGGAAGATGGCGAAGTCGTGTCCGTCAGCGGCAACACCTGCCCCAGAGGCAAGACATACGCCATCAGCGAAGTCACCCATCCGGTTCGCATGGTCACCAGCATTGTGCCGGTAGAAAATGGCAATATCGCCATGGTCTCCTGCAAGACCAGCCAGCCGGTCGACAAGGGCATGATCTTTGATGTGACCCGCGCCATGAAAGATCTCGTGGTTCCGGCGCCCGTTCATATCGGCGATGTCCTGGTTGAAAACATTGCCGGCAGCGGTGCCGACCTGATTGCCACCAAGAATATCGAACGTATCTAGTACCGATACCACAGGCTTTGCCAGCCAGACTCATTCTGACTACTACGGCTGCATAAAACGATTGCAAAGTTTCAAGGACGTGTCTTTTTCAGGAAGACACGTCCTTTTTGCGGTAAATAAAGCAGATTCTGAATGTTCTTTTCAGCGCCTCTTTTATAAATATCCATTGCCTGTGTTTTCCAAGGCTTTTTATAAGTTTTTTCGAGTCAACCCATGAAATGTTTTGGAATCGGCCGGGCCCATTGTAAAATGGAAAAAACAGGAAAACTGAAATGCTTTTCAAAATCGGTCGTCCGATTTTGGATGTAAAGCAGGATCAGAAGGTATCTGATAACGATGCCAGCCTGAAAACCAACGCCAAAAAAGCGGATAAAAAACTTGAAGAAAAGAAATTATAAATCAGATAATTAAAGTCTGCGTTCAAATATAGAAAACGATATCAAAGTGAGAACCATACAGGGAAGGGAGAATGATTTTTTATGGACCGGAATACTAAACGGACGGACAAGCCGGCAACAATCCAGGATGTATCGGAGCTTTCAGGAATTTCTGTCTCCACCGTCTCGCGCATTATCAACAACAAGCCGCATGTCTCCAAAGCCAAGCGGGACAAAGTCCAGTGGGCGATGGACCAGTTAGGCTATGTGCCCATGCCGGCAGCCAGGGCATTGCGCGGAGCCGGAACAAGAAATGTTGCGGTATGCGTTCCCAACCTGACCAACCCGTTCTTCTCTATTGTCCTGGAAGGGATCGAGCAGGAATGCCATAACCGCGGCTACCAGACACTCATTATCAATACCGGCAAGGTAAGGAAAAGAGAGACTGAAGCCCTCAACCTGCTGGCTACCCACCATGCCGATGGCCTGATCCTTTGCGATATTGAAAACGAGCCGGAAGTCATTGAAAAAGCCAGCCAGCATGCGCCGATTGTGCTTTGCAACGAATATTCCCGCAACATGACTCTGCCCCAGGTTTTAGGCGGCCAGTATGACGGCTTTTTCAAGGCTACCGACTACCTGGCTAAAAAAGGACACCGACGGATCGCCTACTGCACCGGGTCCAAAACGCTGACCCTCGGTCCGAAAGGACTTTGCATGGATAACGACCGCTATCTTGGATTCATCGATGCCCTGGCTGCCAACCAGCTGTTTTTCCAGTCTGACCTGCTTTTCACGGAGCATCAGACGATTGAAGACGGCCGTCAGCTTCTGAATAAAGTGGCGAAAATGAAAAATCCGCCGACCGCCATTATCAGCGGAAGCGATTCGCTTTCGGCCGGCTTTGTTCTCGAATCATTCAAGAAGCATGTCCGGATTCCGGAAGATTTTGCGATTGTCGGCACGGACGATTCTCCCATTGCCAGCCAGCTGCCGATTGAACTGACGACCATTTCACAGCCGTCCCAGGAAATTGGCCGCCGGGCTGCCCGGCTTCTGATTGACCGGATTGAAAACAAGGTCGACGATTCTGCCCTGGAAGAAGGAGAAAAAGAAGAAATCATCCTGCCCCTTGACCTGGTCATCCGCCAGTCCGCTTAAGCTGCTCTTCTATAAGGTGATATTAGTGTCATCAGTAACTGGCAGCAGCGCTATTACAAATACTGTTGCTGTTACGGGTATTTTCTCAGACATTCCAAAGGCCAGAGTGGGAAAGCCGAATCAATCCTGCAGCCAGAGGAAAAATAAAAGCTTCCTGCTGCCTTCGTTTGAGCACAACCTGCTGGCTAAAGATTAATCTCTTGGCAAGAGTATTTAACAGAATGGCCGCATAAGGAGAACAGACGATGAGTGATAAATATGTTCCTCCGTTTCAGGTAACGGAAGAGATCAGCGCTCTGACAATCGAGATCGGTCAATATGTTGGCTCCATCACGACGTTTGAGTCATTGCATCCAAACCCTGTGCTGAGAAGAGAAAATCGGATCCGTTCCATTCATTCCTCTCTGGCGATTGAACAAAACACGCTAAACCTGAATCAGGTGACCGATGTCATTAACGGGAAGCGGGTTTTAGGGCCGCCCCAGGATATCCAAGAAGTCAGGAATGCCTTTAAAGTTTATGAAGCTGCGGCTTCATTTGATCCATGCAGTGTTAAAGATCTTCTGCATGCTCACAAAATGATGATGGAAAGCCTGGTCAAAGAAGCGGGGATGTTTCGTTCTGGTAATGTAGGAGTATATGCCGGTACTCAGCTCATTCATGCGGGGACACCCGCAAAGTATGTACCTGATCTGGTGCGGCAATTGTTTTCGTGGCTGAAACAATCGAAGTATCCTCCGCTGATCAAAAGCTGTATATTCCATTATGAATTTGAGTTTATTCATCCCTTTGCCGATGGCAATGGCAGAATGGGAAGGATGTGGCAGTCACTGATTCTGCAAAAATGGGAGCCGGTTTTTGCGTGGCTTCCCATTGAGACGCTGGTTCATGAAAATCAGGAGGAATATTATCGCGTATTGCAGCTGGCCGATCATTCCGGAGAAACTACGCTTTTTGTGGAATTTATGCTGCGGATGATCCGGGACGCTTTAGAAGAACTGGCAAAGTCGCAGAGCAATAGCCAGGAATCCGGTAATGAGAATGTCGGTACAAATGTCGGTACAAATGTCGGTACAAATGTCGGTACAAATGTCGGTACAAATGAAGATAAGCTGCTGTTCCTGCTGAAGCAGGATCGCACTTTGACGGCCAGGCTTCTGGCCGTCAAGCTTGGCCTTACCCAGCGGCAGGTGGAACGAATGATCGCCAGGCTTAAAAAAGAAGGATTGCTTATCCGTCATGGCGCCAGCAAGAATGGCTATTGGGAAGTGACAGAAAAGGATGTGCATGATTCATCTCACTCTCTATCCGTTTGACGATAATTGAAGATTTTTTAAATCGATTTATAATTATATTAATCTAATTATTATTATGTTTTTTAAAGCAAAAGCAGGTGCTTACTCAGGAGGAGCACCTGCTTTTTGGCATCTTCTGCAAAAAGCTAAAAAAGCAGCCAGGACCTCTGGTGCTTTATCAGCATAAAGGCAGATGGCCGGCCGCAGTCATCCAGGATTTTGTCTGCGGGTGTAGAAAAGAGCAGAGAACCAGCAGGAAATCAGAGAATTCCATAGTGGGAGAGAATGATCTGCAGCCCGATCAGGATCAGGATAATGCCTCCGGCAATCTCAGCCTTGTTCTTGAAGCGGGCACCAAACAGGGCCCCGATCTTTACGCCGATCATGGACAGGATCCCGGTTTCAATGCAGATGATCAGGCAGGCAATCATCGTGTTGGCAAACCGGGACAGGACGCCAAACATAGCAACAGGCACAACCGCAAAGGTCAGCCCCACGGCCAGGGCATCAATAGAAGTTGCTACGGCTAAAAGAAACATCTGGCCGGCTTTCATGGAGGCATTGACATCCTCTTCCTCATTGCCCCGCGCTTCGCGGATCATGTTGCCGCCAATTAATGCGAGCAGGATAAAGCCGGTCCAGCTGGAAAAGGACTCAATATAGCCGGCAAACAGGCTGCCAAAAATATAGCCTAAAGCCGGCATGAGTCCCTGGAAGATGCCAAACCACAGGCCGGCTTTGAGCATGTCTTTCCAGGTAATGGAGCGCAGGGCCAGACCTTTGCAGATGGAAACGGCAAAGGCATCCATCGAAAGGCCAAAGCCAAGAATCAGAACAGTTGTCAGTGTCATTGTGCAGATTTCTCCTTTCGGCATGAAAAAAAGACAGATTCCATCTCTGTCCCGCATCACATGCTCATGCAGGACAGAACAGAAAAACGTTCCGCTGCATGAGTCTCGTTATTATGGCAAACCAGGCTTTTGGCCAGTATGTTGACTTGCCGAGGCGAAAAGCCCCCAACTACTCCCTCATACATCAAAAAGTCTAGCCAAAATCATGAGCAGGTAAAGAATAATGCGAGCTAAAACCGGAAGTACAGACTAACTGATTTGGCTCTCACTGGCCTTTAAAGGCTGCTTGTTTCGCAGGACACTTATCTGGCAAAGAAATGAAAAAAGAAGTTAGTTCAAAAATCGCGTATCAGTACAGCCGGCAGAAGGGATAGGAAAGCGGCAATTCAGACAAAAGATTGGACGGCAGAGCATTTCGTTTCTACAATTTGGCCAGAACAAAATGCAAAGTTTTGCAGCAGCTCAAGGCAGCAAAGTGACGGTTTTGATCCAGGCATCGAAAAAAACTGCTGCTGCCTGCAAAGCGATAAAACGATATAGAAGCGGAAACGGGAGGAGCCATGAACCAGAACGAAGTCATTGAAAGCCATATTCCAGATTTGCAAAAGACACCGGCTGCGGGCGATCCGTCTGGTATGGATCATTCCCAGAAACTCCAGCTTGACCAGGTCATTGTCGTCAATGACCTTTCGGGATTTGGCCGCTGTTCTATTGCGGTGCAGCTGCCGGTGCTGAGTGTCATGAAAGCCGAATGCCTCTTAATGCCGACCGCCCTGCTTTCCAACCACACGGCTTATCCTTCCTTTTATGTACGGGATTTGAGCGAGGATCTCGACCCCTGGATTCGGGAATGGCAAAAACTGCCCATCCATCCTTCGGCGATCCTGACCGGCTATCTGGGCAATGCCGGCCAGGTCGAGGAACTGTTCAGGCTGGCAGACCTGTTTGACAAAGAAGACTGCCTGCTGATTGTTGATCCGGTCATGGGCGATGATGGAAGCAAATACTCCTCCATTACCGATGCCCATCTTGAGTCAATGAAAAAGCTGGCCCGAAAAGCGGACTTGATTACTCCCAATACAACAGAAGCCTGCCTGCTTTGCGGGATGGAGTGGCAGGAAGCCTGGGATCAGGCCAGCCTGGAAACGCTGATTGAAGCCCTCCAGAACCAGGGCTACCCCTCGCGGATGATCATAACCGGGATCCGGCTGGGGGATGGAAGACTTGGCGATGCGATTATTGAAGGAATAAAGACCACATACCGCTTCTTTCAGCAGCGCTACCCCTCCCGACCAGGAACCGGGGATTTGTTTTCCGCTGTCGTTTGCGGATCGCTTTTGCAGGGCGATACTCTGGTGCGAGCAGTGGCCAGAGCGCAGGATTTTATCCAGGCAGCCCTGGCTGCCACCGAGCGATATAACGTTCCTGCCCAGGAAGGCTGTGCGTTTGAAGCTGTCCTGGGGCGGCTGATTGATGCCTGTTTGCCAGGGGAAGTAAACAAAGTGAAAAAATGAACAGAATATAAATGAATAGAATGTAATTGAAAAGCAATCCAAAGAATAATCGATGCAAGAAACGATGTATAGCGTGAATAACTTGAACAACTTGAATAACGATTAATAATGCCAAAAAAGAAGGCCTGGCTGCGAAACAGCCGGGCCTTCTTTTCGAATTAGCGGAAAGGAACGAAAGGAATTTGTGAAACGGTTGGAATAAGCAAGCCAATCGCAGGAGGGAAGTCCCGGGATCAGTCGTGAATTTTGAGGGAGCAGATCATTTTCACGAAGTTGGGATCAAAGTGATCAACAATTTCGGAATGCCCTTTGTCCAGGGAATTGATTTCTGCCACTTCTTCAGGAGTCAGCGAGAAATCCCAGATATCGATGTTCTCTTCGATGCGGTTTTTGTGGGTGGACTTCGGAATGACCACTACGCCGCGCTCAATATCCCAGCGCAGGACAATCTGAGCGACGGACTTGTTGTATTTTTTCGCGATGCGTTCAAGAACCGGGTTGGTGAAGATGCCGAATTTGCCTTCTGCCAGCGGGCCCCAGGCTTCAGGCTGGATGTTGTTGGCCTTCATGAATTCGATATCCTTTTCGCGGATAAAGAATGGATGGATTTCAATCTGGTTAACCATTGGCTTGATGTCTACATTGAGCAGGAAGTTTTCCAGCATGAAAGGATAGAAGTTGGAAACGCCAATCGCTTTCAGCTTGCCGGCTTTGTACGCTTCTTCCATGGCTCTCCAGGCACCAAAGATATCGCCAAACGGCTGGTGAAGGAGCAGCAGGTCGATGTAGTCGGTCTGCAGGTTGTCCAGGCAGGTCTGGATGGCTTTTTTGGCGGCTTCATAGCCAAAATCCTGGATCCAAAGCTTAGTCGTTACAAAGATTTCCGAGCGGTCGATGCCGGATTTTTTAATGGCGCTGCCAACAGCCTTTTCGTTCATGTAGGCAGCTGCTGTATCAATCAGTCGGTACCCGGAAGCCAGGGCATCGAGCACAGCCTGTTCGCAGACTTCAGGATCGGGGACCTGGAAGACGCCAAAGCCTTCCATAGGCATTGATAAGCCGTTTGCTAAAACTGTATTTTCCATTTTTGATTTCCTCCTTGTTTGTTCTTGTGTTTTGTACCTTAAGTATGGAACCAGATTTAAATCCTGTACAATACCGGTAATGAAAGCGGCTATTCATATGATGAATAGTGAAAGGAGGAAGACCATGTTTGCTCTTGATCAGCTTGAGCAGCTTTGCGCCCTCGATCAGTACCAGACGTTTACAGCCGCCGCTGCCGCCCTGCATATTTCCCAGCCTTCGCTTTCCCGTTCGATGCAGAACCTGGAAAGCGAGCTGGGAGTCTGCCTGTTTGAAAGAGCGCGCAACCGGGCCAGCCTGAATGCCAATGGAAAAGCAGCAGTAAAAATGGCGCAGGCGATTCTGGACCAGTGCCATCAGATGAAAACAGATCTGGCTGCGCTCGATCTGGCCAACCGCAAAGCGTCTCTTGCTTCCTGTGCCCCGCTGCCCCTTGAACTGCTGGCTGACAAAATCGCCCGGGAATACCCCGACTGGAAAGTCCAGACCCAGATGGATGAAAGAGAAAACCTGAAAGCCGGCCTGGATACCGGCCTTTATGATGCGATCATCCTGGATGCCCCATTAAAAGAGAGTCGTTTTTTCTGCCGGCCTTTGATGCAGGAAAGCCTTTTTGTGATCGTGGACAAATCGCATCCGCTGGCCGACCGGGATGAAATTTACCTGCGGGAAATGAACGGCCAGACGATGCTTCTGGTCCAGAACATCGGCATCTGGCAGGACCTGGTTGACCAGCAGATGCCAAATGCCCATTTCCTGATCCAGCAGGACCGGGCGGCTCTGGAAATTTTGCGCCGGGAAAGCACGCTGCCTTATTTTGTAACGGAGCCGCTGGGCGGAATGGCGGATCCAAAGCGCAAAAAGATCCGGATCCTGGATGACCAGGCTGTCAAGACCTTTTATCTTTGTGCAAGAGAAGAAGGCCGGGCCCGGCTGAATTTCCTGTTTTCCAGAGCGGACCTGTTTTTCCATTTTGATGATTCCAATACCAACCAACATGGATAAATATGGATAAATCCGGCAGGAAGCATCGATAATCTGGCTCAGTTTCTCCTTCTTTCGATCAAAAATTCCAGCGAAAACCCGGCAAAAAAAACAGTCTGGATTGGCGCCGCCTGGACTACAATGAAAGCAGAAATCCGCCTGAATAAAAGGTTTTCGAACCTCTGCGTTTAACCAAAAAAAGATTTGGCCCGGCTGAAAACCGGAAGGATGCGAAAGACCTGGATGGTTCAAAAACGGAAAGCAGAAAGATACCGGGAAAGAAAAAAGGAAGAGAAGACTATGGAACGATTGCTTTGTCCGTCCATGATGTGTGCCAACTATGGCCATCTTGCTTCAGAAGTCCGGGCGCTCGATGATGCGGGCGCGGACATTTTTCATTGCGACATCATGGATGGAACGTTTGTCCCCAACTTTACGATGGGCGTCATGGATGTCAAGACGATCCGCCGCTATACCGACAAGCTCATTGACTGCCATTTGATGATTGAAAACCCGGCCTCCAAAGTCGACTGGTTTATCGATGCCGGGGCCGATATTATTTACATTCATCCTGAATCCGAGCGGTATGTGGTCAAGACCCTGGCCCATATCAAGGATCGCGGAGCGTATGCCGGAATTGCGGTGAATCCGGATACGTCCGTCGCCAGCATCAGCGAAATCCTCAATCTTTGCGACTATGTACTGGTCATGACGGTCAACCCGGGATTTGCCGGCCAGAAATTCATCGACTTTACCCGCCGCAAAGTCGAACAGCTGATTGCCCTGAAAAAACAGTATGGCTTTAAAGTCATGATTGACGGGCATTGCTCGCCAGAGGTCATCGAAGACCTTTCCGCTTTAGGTGCTGATGGCTTTGTTTTAGGATCCAGCGCACTGTTTAAAAAGGGCCGGACGTATAAGGAACTGATTGCCGCCCTGAAAGGAAAAGCCGGATGAAGCCTGCAGATTGGGCCGCCTGTAAAACGGACCAGAAGAGATCTGGTGATCGTTTAAAAAAAGGCGTGATCGGTATGATTGTACCGACAGTGGACAACTCTTTTTTCTCCAGCCTGGTTTGTGAAGTGGAAAAATACATGGCCGCCCAGGGCTATCTGGTACTGACAGCTTCCGTGGGCAACCAGGCCGATCGTGAAAAAGAGTACCTGCAAAAGCTGGCTGAGATGAGCGAAGGCCTGATCTGTGTTTCCGGGCTGAACGAACTGCCGGAAAATCTGCTTTCCGAAGGCTTTCCGCTGGTCTGGGTGGACCGGCGTCCGCGCTCGTCCTCTTCCATTCCATGGATTGCCAATGACGATGCCAGGGCGATGCACAAAGCAGCGAAAGATTTGATTGAAAAGGGCTGTCGGGAAATCGTCTTGCTGCCGGGGTTTCAGGCGGAGGATGAATATTCGCCGCGTATTGAAGGCTATCGCCAGGCGCTTGAAGACTATGGACTGAAATACAAGGAAGAAAACATCCTCCGGCGCCAGGCGAAAAAGAGCTCGGAAGCGGAGTCTGAAGAGTTGATCGAAAAGCTGCTCAAAGACGGCCGGAAAATAGACGGTGTGATTGCTTCTAGCGACCGGGCTGCTTTTGGCGTGATGAGTGCTTTAAATAAGGTCGGCTATTATGTTCCGGAAGATGTCCGGCTGATGGCTTTTGACAATTCGCCTTTTGCCGCGATTGGCCCGGCTTCGCTCAGTGCCATTGACCGCCATCCGGATGTGCTGGCTCAAAAAGCCTGCCAGGTGCTTCTGGGATTGATTCACCAGGAAAGAGATGTTTTGCCAGAAACGATTGTGGATGTAGAACTCGTTGAGCGCACGTCCACCAGATAGTCTGGCAGGCAGTTTGTCTGATCTTTCAGGCAGCCGCTTCTTTTTTGGTTCTTACGCAAACTTTGTTGGAACCCTGATTTGGCTGCCTTAAGAGATGTCCAATGCGGCATCTCTTTTTTTGGTTAAAATATATAGCTAAATATGAATAAGAATTTGTTGTAATCTTTATGTATGGCTTATAATATGATATAATTAGACGTATAGGAGGCCATATATGTCTATCTCAAGATCTTTTAACAAGAATACCGGCGTTACTTACGTCTACGATGTCTATGAAAATTACTGGGACAAGGAAAAGAAAAAATATGTTCAGAAACGTCGCCTCATCGGCAAGATTGATCCCGAAACCGGCCAGATCGTCCCGACCAGATCCAGAAAAAAGTCACCCTCTGTTTCCGGATCTTCTGCTCCTTTGGAATCTGACTATGAAGCTCTTTATCACCAGGCTGCCAAAGAACTCGAACAGAAAAACCTGGAGATTTCCCTGCTTACGTCCAGGCTCGAGAAACTCGAGAACGAGCTTTCTTCTGTCCTGAATGGCGTTATCCCCGCTCTTCGCAGACAGGCTGACCAGCTTGAGCAGCTGGTCCAGGAGTAAGCCGTGGCTGCCCCGACCATACTGCCGGCAGGATGCACGGCTTTTCACTCTCTGGATGACCTCTTTATTCCCGGGGATATGATTCCGGATCCTGTTTATTCGCATTATGTTGATGAAGAAGGCTGTATTCATTTTCATCTGCTTCAAAAGGAAGAGTCAGCTCTCTGCCCTCACTGCCACAGTCCGGAGTGCTGCAGCAATGGCTATTCCATGCATAAATGCCAGATTCTTCCCATCGCAGGGCAGACGGCTTTTGTTCATATCCGCCAGAAACGCTATCGCTGTCTGAATCCCGAATGTCCGGCCGATTCTTTCGTGCTGCCCTCCAAAGGCTTCAGGATGTTCCAGCACCGCTCCAACCAGCTCAATATGACCATTTTTGCGATCTCTGCTTTCTGCAGCGACAAGGCAGCAGAAATCATCTGCCGCTCTATGGGGATCAGAGTTTCACACGACTCGATTCGCCGCCTTCTTTCGCGTATTCGCATTGAGGATAATCCGGATATCGAAATCATCGGTGTGGATGATGTCTGTCTGAAGAAAGGACAGACCTGTTGCACGGTCATTTATGACGGGGAAGACCATCACCTGATCGCTCTGCTTGACGGAAGAGACGGCAAGGAACTTAAAAAATGGCTGGAGAAGCATCATAAAGTAAAAATGATTGCCAGAGACCGCGCCAGTACCTATGCCAAAGCTATAGAGGAAGTTTTGCCGGACTGTATCCAGGTGGCTGACCGATTTCACCTGTTTCAGAACCTTATGGACAGGCCGAAGACGATATTTAAAGCGGAACTGCCTCCCGCCATCTACATCAAAGAAGGGCAGATCCTGGATCACAAGCCCCAGCCTGCCTGGCGGCCTGTCGACGTTACTCAAACGGAGGCTTTTAAAGCGCTGAACTGCGATGACACTCCTCCTGTGGATGAAAACGGTCTTCCGATATCTTTTATTGACAAAGGTGCTTACAGAAAGAGGACCCAGTATATTCGGCAGGAGCAGTCTCGAAAGGCAAAACATGCCATGGTATGCGCCCTGAGAGACGAGTGGAATCAGAAAAAGGGACAAAATAATCTGACGAATCGATTAGTGCAGCGAGATTTTGTGCAATAGAATCAGACGGAAACTGGCTTTGGCTTAGGGAATAAATAGATTTTCAAGGGCAAATCAAAGTGACGATCTACAGAGAGAATCCCTGGAAAATCTTATAGAAGAATTTACCAGCTCTCCGGTGGAAGAAATGAAGGAGTTCGGAGCTCTTTTGATCAGGTGGGAAAACGAGATTCTGAACTCGTTTATCTCGCTCAGGATGACTTACGTAACAACGAGAAATGGAAAGAGCTACTGGAAGACCCGTCGCCTGAATTCAAGCCTGATAGAGAACAAAAACAGAGTAATCCAGACGTTAAAGCGGAACGCGAATGGATTTACAAACTGGGACAGATTCCGCAGCCGCATCCTGTACGTATTAGATCCGGATGTGACATTCACCATTCCGTCAAATCCGAGAGAAGAGAGAAACCGGAACTCAGGAACGCAAAAAGATGAGTCACAAAACGAATTAAAAAAATAAGATAAAAAAACCTGTAAAGCAAGATTGTGGTTGGAACAACCACACTTAGCTTTACAGGTCGAAATTGTCAGACTACTAACAATTTTAGAATGCCAAAAGAAAACCTGGACTTGAAATCCAGGCTGTCAATCATAATCCGATCCATAGATCTATCGTTCTATTTTTTCAGGTAAACGATCTTCTTTCGCTCATATATAATCGCTTCCTTATACTTTTCTTTCTTGATGGAATAGTCTGCCATCAAGGTCATCGGCATTGTGCTGGGGCTGCTCTGATATCCGCCGATCATGGTATACAGTGTTATTGTTGCTGCTTTATATGAGGTTGTGTATCGCTGCCATACCAATCACAAGATTGCCGCTCTAGTTGCAGACCTGAATGCGCAGAAAAGCCATAAAGATAATAGCACCAGTAAAGGCAGCACCGGCCAGACCCAGTCATCTGACAGACATCCGGTCTGCTAAAAATAGCCTTGTCAAGACAGCCGAATCAAAGGTAGGACAAAAGTTCAAGATATTTGTTCTGGGTGTTTTGCACCCTGGTCAGGATTGTATAGATTTTTATCAGGCAAGGCCAGAACGATCATCCATCCCGCTAGTGTCAGAAAAAAAGGAAATAGAAAATACTTAAATGAATCGTAACCTTTAGCTTTTGCTATTGAATACATTTCTTTAGCGACAAGAAAGTTGCATCCTATAAATAGAATAATAAAAAATATAATTCGTCCAATCATTAAATCGTTTGGCATAACGGTTCTCCTTTGAAATGCTTTACAATGATTAAGTTTTAAAAAAATAAATATAGGTACTGTACTTTTCGATAGCCAGTAAATTCTAGATGAAAATAGCAAGAATAGGCCCTTTAAGATGAGAAACCCAAGAAGATATACACACGGGTATACATATAAGAAATTGTTAGAGCTGGGTTACAAATCTGGCCGGGGGGGAAAAGCCAACAAATTGATATTGAAATGACCCTGATTTGAAGATTGTTAAAAAAGTCAATGAGACGAAACACTGTGTTTATTCCGGTATATTGCCAGCGGTATTCGCATGCTGCTAGCAGCACTTTTTCCATTTTTGGAAATCGAGAAAGTGAGTTTTCAAAATCTGTTAATTTTGAATTTTGAAAAATGGAATTCTGAATTTTTGAAAACCACTTTTCAAAGCGTTTCCCCGGCGTAAGCCGGGTTGCTTTTAGCCTCTGCCAGATTGGCTAGAGAGCGCCCAATTACCTGGCTTATTACGCCTAGTACCGTATATTTTAGTTATCAATAAATAAAACAGGTGTTGCCGGTAACCGCTTTCACTGCAGAGTATCCTTCAGTGATAAAATCTCATCCTTTTACAAGCGGCTTTCCAGTAAGGAGGTTACCCCATGTCATTTGTACTCGAATTCACGTTTAGCAGTTTGTCCAGGAAGTGGGAGCTTATCTGGAGCGATTCGTTCAAGAGCCTGCACACCGATCATTTCATCAACTGACACGATATGAATGTGGGAGGCTTTATTGAGAGTCTAGGCTGTTTTATATATGGTCCTATGTCAATATTTCGGACAATATAAATAGAGACTTCTGAGTTTGAAA
>LinusII_BA0109CM-p1__coassemble_1505_pt1 | contig 18898 bp, 19 predicted proteins | sample LinusII_BA0109CM-p1__metabat2_high_PE_031 | metagenome-assembled genome bin LinusII_BA0109CM-p1
AGAACCTGGACCAGCTCGTCAAAGACCTCCAGAATGAATATGGCCTGAAAAGCCGGGCAGCCAATTCCATTGCCAGAGATGCAAAATCCAGACATCAGGCAGGGCTGGAACTGGCTAAAGAGCAGGCCAAAGACCTGCAGGCTTCCATCTCCCGCAAAAAGAAAAGGATGAAAAAGCTGAAGAAAAAGGTAAAAGAAAACAGCAGAATGGCTGCTGCAGGAAGACTGAATGATCATGAACTCTCCGTTTACCGTAAACAGAAACATGAGCTGTGGCGTCTGGGCCAGCTGATCCCCGAACTGGAAGCGAAACTGAAGCGGTGGAAGAAGGATATCAAGAACAGGCATGTTCGCCTTTGTTTTGGCACAAAGAAGCTCTTTAAGGCACAGTATCATCTCGAAGAAAACGGGCTTTCCAGTCATGACGAATGGAAAGAGATGTTCATCAGAAACCGGGAGAAGATGATGTATCTCTGCGGCAAGAATGATGAGCAAAACGGAAACCAGCTCTGCCGTCTGATCCGTATGGAAGACGGATCCTGGCAGATCGGCGTCCTGCCTGTACTGAAACCGAAAAAAGGACAGGACAGGATCATCACCGGACCGGTGATGATCATCCATATTCCCGGACTGGAGCTGCTCAATCAGGTATTTGACGGCTATGAAGCAAAGCAGCCAATGAAGCAGGCGATCAGCGTCCGCATCCTGAGAAGGAAGAAGGGACACTATGTCCAGTTCTATCTTTATCTTCCAAAACCGGATGGATGGAACACGTCCTCCTTTGAGGGAGTGATTGGTCTTGATTTCAACGCTGACCATATTGCTCTTTGCGAAACGGACAGAAAAGGAAACATCATCTATGCCAGAAGGATCAGCCTTCCCGGGCTTGGCAAAAAAAATCACAGCTACAATCAGGGGATCGACCAGATGAGGGCGGCCATTAAGAAAATCACAGCCGAAGCCCGATCCAAAGGCAAAGATCTCGTCATCGAAGATCTTGACTTCTGTGCTAAGAAGTCAGACCTTCAGAAGAACAAAACTTACAACCGGATGATCTCTCAGCTTGCCTACAGCCAGTACACAAAGGCAGTAAAAAGAAGGTGCTTTAAAGACAATGTGGATCTGAAGATCGTAGATCCAGCTTATACCTCAAGGAAAGCAAAAGAGACAGTGTGCAAAGAATACGGCATCAACGTTCATCTTGGTGCCGCCTGCATGATCGCAAGAAGGGGCCTTGGCCTCTTTTGATACAGCAAAAACCTCCTGCAGGGAGGGAAGAAACGCCAGAGGATGTTTCTTTCAGGCCCTGCAGGAGGAGATTCAAAAATTGCTGTCCGGCTCAATGCATTAAGGTGCAGACCCCCAAACAGAACTGGCATCAGGCGTAGGATGCTGGCCTGCCATGGGGCGGGATGGAAAACCCGATTCCAGATTTTCCAATTATTGGCTACGCTACAACCATATGGGTTTTTATGCCCGAGGGCTTGTTGCTTCTCTGCCGGCCATAGCCGATAGCCATACCGCAAAGCCCGGCAAAAACAATTCGAAAGATCATGATCGCCGAAGAAGAAAATCCGCTCAAAACAGGCATGCTGTCCATCCCGCTCACCCTCTCTGTTTCCAGGACTGGAAATTCCAAGTCCTTGTTATGTAACGAATTTAGCACAGGGATTCCATCCATTCCCGATGCATGCCGCAAAAAGCAGGTGCTCCGGCCGTCACCTCTCCCTTTGCCCTTAACCTGGCCGCAAAGAAAAAGCCCGGAACTGAATATCCAGATGAATATCCAGTTCCGGGCCGTTTTTTTGGGTTCAGGCGGATCGTATCTCCGTCCGTTTTTTTCAGACCGGTATTTTTCAGAATGCAGGGCTGCACTCTTCTGGCTTTCGCCGGGCCTTCCATCAGCTTTGGGCTGGTTTGGATTGCAGACTGGCCAGATAGCGGCCGGTCCACTGATCGAGCTGTTCAAGGGCCTGGGGCAGGTTTTCATGCGATTTGCCCAGTCCAAGCCGGACATAGCCTTCCTTTTCAAAGCAGCTGCCGGGTACAAAAAAGATTCCGGTTTCGTCGAGCAGCTTTGTACAGAATGCTTCGCTCTCCACCCCTTCCGGCAGCTTTAAAAATGCCACCGTTCCTTTTGAGGGAAGGATGCAGGAAAACCAGGGTGACTGATCCAGCCAGGCTTTCAGAATCTGCTTATTGTTCTCGATGGTTTCCAGATGCCGGGCCAGGATCGTCTCCTTATGATGCAAAGCGAGGGCCGCTATCTTTTCCGAAAGGACGCCCCCGGAAATGATCGTGTAATCCCGGAATGTATTGACGGCTTCAATCAGGCTGGGCGCTCCCTTGATCCAGCCAAGCCGCAGGCCGGCCAGGCCAAACTGTTTGGAAAGCGAACCAGTCGCTACCCCTCTTTCATACAGGTCAGTGATCGATTTTTCGCCATCGAGCGGATTGCGGTACACTTCATCCACCAGAATCCACGTTCCATGCCGGCCACAGGCCGCGGCCAGTTTTTTCAGCTGGTCTTCATCGAGAACGGTGCCAGTCGGATTGGAGGGATTGGCAAAAACCACCAGCCGGGTTTGCGGCGTGATCTGTTCAATAAAAGCATCCAGATCCAGCGACCAGTCGGTTTCATCCAGGTCAAATTCGGTAACATTCGCGCCAAGCCAGCGCGGAAAATCCGAAAACTGCTGATAGCCCGGGCGGAAAGTGAGTACGTGGTCGCCGGGTTTTAAAAGCATGCACATGACCATTTCATTGGCCTGCAGTGCACCATGCGTTGTGGTCAGGCTGGACGGGTTCTGGTCCGAATATAAAGAAAGGATCTCCTTTCTTAAAGCGGGGTCCCCTTCAATCCAGCCATAGTCAAGAGTCACATCATCAAACAGTTCCGGATCCAGCGCCAGCAGGTCTCTGGTGCTCAGCGAATCGCAGGAAGTGTCGGTCAGGTTAACTCTTGCCTGCCTTTCATAGATGTTCATCCACTTCTCGGTCAGGAAATCCTTAATCTCCATTTCTTTGTCCTCTATATCTCTTATTGCCATCAGGCTTCTGCCTGAATTTTTGGTTCAGCCAATCGTCCTGTATCCAATACTGCCAAGACAGAACGTTTCTGCCCTGGATCAGTCGTAGAAAACTTTGGACAGGAATTCTTTGGCGCGCTCGCTTTTGGGCGCTGTAAAGAAGGTTTCCGAATCGGCTTCTTCAATTACTTTGCCGGCTTCCAGGAAAATAACCCGGGTGCCGACCTTGCGGGCAAAGCCCATTTCGTGGGTAACGACAATCATGGTCATGCCCTGATCGGCCAGTTCCTGCATGACTTCCAGGACTTCCTTGATCATTTCCGGGTCAAGGGCGGAAGTCGGCTCGTCAAAGAGCATGATCTCCGGATTCATGCACAGGGCCCTGGCAATGGCCACGCGCTGCTTCTGGCCGCCGGAAAGATTGTTGGGATAGGCATCCTTCTTGTCCAGCAGGCCGACCTTGCCTAAATATTCGAGAGTCACCTTTTCGGCTTCCTCATCGCTGCGGCCAAGAACGGTCGTCTGGGGAAACTTGCAGTTGTCCATGACGGTCAGGTTGGGAAACAGGTTGAAGTGCTGGAATACAAAGCCCATCTTGTTTCGCAAGGCCCGGTATTCCTCTTTTTTGGAGCGGTCAAGCTTCACGCCTTCCAGATAGACTTCGCCCGAATCCGGAATTTCCAGGCCGTGAATGCAGCGCAGAAAAGTCGACTTGCCCGAGCCTGAAGGCCCGATCAGGCAGATGACTTCCCCTTTCTTAACGGAAAGCGAGGCGTCATTGAGCGCATGCAGCCCGGCAAAATGCTTGGAAAGGCCGCAGGCTTCAATCATTACCGGCTCATTGGTGCCGTTTGTTTTTGCATCAGTCACTGACAGCCAGCCTCCTTTCCAGCTTGTGGGCCAGCCAGCTGATGACCAGCGTCATGCATAAATACATCGCACCGGCAGCCAGCAGCGGAACCAGGTAATTGTAATACCTGGCGCCAAGCACCTGGGCATCATACATCAGTTCGGTCGTCCCGATACAGCTGGCCAGGGAGCTGTCCTTGATCAGCGTAATAAACTCGGAAACCAGAGGCGGAACAATCCGCTTGAACGCCTGGGGAAGGATGATCTTGAACATCATGGGCCAGTAGCCGATGCCAAGGGTTTCGCAGGCCTCCCACTGGCCTTTGTCCACTCCCTGAATGCCCGAACGGAACAGCTCGCACTGGTAGGCACCGGAGTTGAGCGAAAGAGCGGTCAGGGCGACAGCATAGACATCCATCCGGATGCGCACGCCAGTCATCATCCGGATCAGAACCGGGATGCCCAGATAGAAGAACATGATCTGCAAAAGCATCGGGGTTCCGCGAAACAGTTCTACATAGGCTCCGCAAAGCCAGTTAAGAATCTTGAATTTGGAAAGGCGGCCGGCCGCCATGAGCACACCGATGACCATTCCGATCAGCAAAGCGCCCACAGCCAGTGCCAGCGAGACACCGGCGCCTTTCAGCAGAAAGAGCAGGTTTTCGCCAGTTAAAACGTTTTCCATTATTCTTCAGCACTGCCGGCAGCGAACCATTTCTTGGTCAGAGTTTCGTATTCGCCGCTGTCCTTGAATGCTTTGATGGCTTCGTTGATCTGGTCCATCAGTTCCTGGTGCTCTTCGGTGGAATAGATAATGTTTTCTTCATCCATGAGGTCTTCGCCCACGATCTTGAAACCGCCCTGGGCCACGTAGTTATCGGCAACTGCCTTATCAATAACTACCGCATCAATACCATGGGCTTTCAGGTTTTCCATCATCAGGTTGGCATCGCTGGTTGCCTGGACTTCAGCGCCTTCAATTCCGTTGGCTGCTTCTTCGCCTGTTGTTCCCTGCTGGGCACCGACAACCTTGCCGTTCAGGTCGTTGGTGGTGCTGATTTCGGAATCTTCAGCAACAACAAGAACCTGGGCGGAATCATAGTAGGAATCCGAGAAGATACCGCCGCGCTTTTCATCGTAGGTAAAGCCGGAAATTCCCAGGTCAATCTGGCCGGCCTGCAGGCTGGAAATAATGGTATCGAAGGAAAGCTCTTCAAATTCATATTTATAGTTGTGGCCGTTTTCGTTGAGGTAATCGAAGATCCACTTGGTCATGTCCGGGTCGAAGCCTTCGATTTCGCCGCTGGCGGATTTGGATTCATAAGGCGGATAGTCCGGAGAAATACCAATTAAAATCGTCTGCGCATCGCCGCTTGCCGAAGAGGCTGCAGCGGTGGAAGAGGCAGCAGATGAAGCCTGGCTGCCATTTGCAGAGGAAGTGCTGTCTGTTCCTGTGGAAGAGGAGCACGCGGCCATGGCTAAAGCAAAGATTGAGCATAAAGCTGCAGAAGCTGTTTTTTTCATAAAATTTTCCTTTCCGGGATTTTCATCCAGAGAAGCTGTCTCGAAGAAAAAAGCGTCCTTTCACAAACGAAAGGACGCTGATTGCGCGGTACCACCTTACTTCCCCGGCATCCAGCCGGGACACTTTATCCTTAACGCGGATCACGGCGGGGATTAGCCCGCACTCCAAGACACGTTCAAAACGTTCCGCCGATGGCTCGCACCTGCCGCCATCTCTCTTCAGGTTTCCGGTTTCTACTACTTCTCTTCTTCGTTTATGCGAAGATTTAAGCACACAGCCTTCCAAAAGGCAAACCTCAAAGGACATTTTCCGTGCAATTGTCAGCTTTTTGTGTACGCCATCCGGACAAATCCTCTGCGAATTCAGCTCCATACTGGCTTCAGGCTATACCCGGCGCAGCACAAAATGACAGAAGATCGGTCGACAGCTGCCGCTCTTTTCTGGTTAAGATTGAAATCACTTGATTCACGGTCCTTTCATTTCTCGCATAAAAAGCTTCTGCAGCTGTTCGCTGCTGATTTTTCCACCGCCCAGGCGGAAAAGAAGATTCGCAAAAGCAAAGGAATGCCTTAGATAAATTTTATCAGTCAGATGGGATGGCCGATTATGACGTACCGCTTCAACGAACATCGCAATGTATTAATAATCAGAAGTAATCTTCTCAATCACTTCATCAGCCAGCTCGCCGCTTTCAATCACCTGAATCCTCCACTGGCAAAAAAGCTTCTCCATTTCCGGATAACAGTAATCCAGGCAGCCGCTTAATGATCTTCCTGTTTTCCAGGGGCTGCGCAACCCTGTGCAGAGAACAATAGTCAGTACCGGCACAAATCTTGCACGGTTCCAGTTCTGTCTGGACCATTCTGTCTTTCCATCGTGATTTGCAAATTCTTCAGCTTGTCTGGCATACGTTCCAAAATCGCAGCAGCCGATACGGATTGGCATCGATTATCCACTGCAGTCTGGTTTTCGATTCCTGACAAAGCTGCTGGCAGTCCATTTTCTGTTTTCCAGACCTTGATCACATCTCTTTCTTTTTTCAAGAATCCTGATCCTCCCAGGAAACAGGGACTGAATGGGATAATCTTCAAGACGGTCCGGATGAATCTCCAGACCATCACGAAAATACAAACGGTTACAGACACCGGCAAAAACATCCGGAAAGCAGGCAGCTGCTTTTCAGGAATGTCTTTGTCATTATGGGCTTTAAGTGCCTGGAATTGTTCTGGCCTGTCTTTTCCTTTGCCTGGCTGAAGGACCTGAACCGATCGTCTCTTAAAACATTTGCAGAAATCAGCCTTGTTTACGGCTGGAAAAATTGCCGGTACAGTCCATAAGCGAAGTACAGGCACCCATTAAAAGATGTTCAATATGAAATGTTTTAATCATAACTTTAGATATTAACTATTTTGAAAAGAATTATGACAGAAAAGCGGCCGGAAAGTGAGGCAAACTGGACTGTCCTTTAGAAAAAAACTGTATCTCTCCGGCCTCTTTTTAAATCAGGCAGAGAAATACAGCAGTAAAGCACCAGTAAAGAAATGCTCTGATCATCGATCAGATTTTTTCTGGTTTATCTTCAATTTTTAGTTTTTTAAAGCCTGCAGCGGAGCTGGAATGCGGCCGCCGCGATTGATGAAGACGGAGTTGTTTTCCTGGTTAATGGGAATCACCGGGCCGGAGCCAAGCAGTCCGCCAAAATCCAGAATATCGCCGACCTGCTTGCCGATGGCCGGAATAACCCGGACCGCTGTGGTCTTGGAGTTGACCATGCCGATTGCGGCTTCATCCGCAATCATGCCCGCCAGCACATCCGCATCCGTATCGCCCGGGACAACGATCATGTCCAGGCCGACCGAGCAGACGGCCGTCATGGCTTCCAGTTTTTCCAGCCGCAGCACACCGGCCTGGGTGGCGTGAATCATTCCCGCATCTTCTGATACCGGGATAAAGGCGCCGGAAAGGCCGCCGACATGGCTGGTAGCCATGACTCCGCCTTTCTTGACTGCATCATTCAGCAAAGCCAGGCAGGCGGTTGTGCCATAGGCACCGCATGTTTTCAGTCCCATCTCCTCAAGAATGTAGGCGACTGAATCCCCGACAGCCGGAGTTGGTGCCAGAGAGAGGTCAACAATGCCAAAAGGTACGCCCAGTCTTTTGCTGGCTTCGCGGCCGACCATCTGGCCCATGCGGGTAATCTTGAAGGCCGTCCGCTTGATCAGGTCCGCCAGCTCATCAATCGGCGCATTTTTATCCACTTTGGCCAGGGCTGCGCGCACAACGCCTGGGCCGGATACGCCCACGTTAATCACGCAGTCTCCTTCGCCTACACCATGGAAAGCACCCGCCATAAACGGGTTGTCTTCCGGCGCATTGCAGAAGACGACCAGCTTGGCTGCCCCCAGGCAGTTTCGCTCTGCAGTCAGCTCGGCACACTGGCGGATGACATGTCCCATCTGCTTTACCGCATCCATGTTGATGCCGGCTTTCGTGGAGCCGATATTGACCGAAGCGCACACGTGATCGGTTGCTGCCAGGGCTCTGGGGATGCTTTCGATCAGGGCATTGTCGCCATGCGAATAGCCTTTCTGGACCAGGGCGGAATAGCCGCCGATAAAGTTTACGCCAAGCTTCTGGGCACAGCGCTCCAGAGTCAGGGCGTATTCCACCGGGTCGCCGCCGCTGGCTGCACAAAGCAGGGCAATTGGCGTCACCGAGATCCGCTTGTTGACAACCGGAATGCCGTATTCGCGGCTGATATCATCGCCGACCCGGACCAGGTCCTTGGCCAGGGTGCAGATTTTCTTTTCAATCTTCGCGCAGGACTTGTGAATATCTGCATCTGCACAGTCCATCAGGGAAATGCCCATCGTAATTGTCCGGATGTCCAGGCATTCCTCATCAATCATCTTGATCGTTTCCAGGATTTTATCTGTCTGCATGGAAACCTCTTAAATGGTGTGCATGGCCTGGAAAATCTCGTAGTTCATGACCCGGATAATCAGGCTGTTATCAATTCCGATTTTTTCGAATTCACCGGCAAATTCGTCAAACGTAATGTCCATCTGGTCCATATTGACAATCATGGTCATGGAGAAGACGCCATCGACAATCGTCTGGGATACTTCAAGGATATTGACAAAATGGCCGGCACAGACATTGGCCGCCATAGCCAGGATTCCAACGCGGTCCTGGCCGATTACACTGATTACAGCTTTCATACATTTTCCTTTCTTGATCAGATTCAGGGATATTCTGGATTAATGCCGCCCGGACACTGCCTGTTCCGGGACTGTCTTTCTATTAAAAAACAGAATCCGCTCTTTATGGATCAAATTCTGTTTTTTACGGTAAATTTGTGGTGTTTCCGCTTTCAATCGCGCCTCAGTTCAGTTCAAACTCCAGCTTTTTGAATTTGGCCAGTTCTGCCGGTTCGTAGGCACTTTGCAAACCTTCCATGTTGACATCAAACTCGCCCGGCATAAATTCTGTCTTTGCCTGTTTTTCAAGCAGACCATCAAGCTCGCCGGTTATCTTTGCCGAAAGCGTCGCGCTTTTTACGCCCTGAATGACATTGTCCTTATTGATAAACAGGGCCTGGACAGGCAGGTTTTCAGTCCTCAGCAGGGCATCCGCCTCATCGCAGTCCTGGATATTGAAATAGAGATCGCTCGTATCCAGCGGCCCGCCTTCGGTCAGGAAGATAATCAGGCCGTTATTTTCGCACACCAGCACCGAAAGCGGATTGTTTTGCAGGCTTTCCAGCTGGTTTTCGTTCCACTCATCATCCTTGAAAGCCAGGATCAGCTCGCCATTTGCAAAATCCATCGCAGCCCCTTCATCCATGGGCCACGGAAATGTTTCATTCTTTTTCATACGTCAAGTATAGCAGTTTAGCCGCGACTTTTTTCAGGGGGCGGGATTGATCCGGCCTGAAAAAAGCCGCAGACTCCATGCAGGAATCTGCGGCTTGTTATTTACAAGAGACTTAAATCTGTTTTTAAACTGACTCAGACTAGAAAGGCAGTGGTTCGCTCTGGGCAACTTTCTGGGCTGCTGTTACGATTGCCATCTTGTAGATTTCTTCTTCGTTGGCACCGCGGCTCAAATCGTTGATCGGCTTGTTCAGGCCCTGGAGAATTGGTCCTAATGCTTCCCATCCGCCAAGACGGGCAGCGATCTTGTAGCCGATGTTTCCGGAAGAGAGGTTCGGGAAAATGAAGGTGTTGGCATGGCCGGCTACTTCAGATTCCGGGGCCTTCAGGCTGGCAACTTCCGGAGAAACCGCGCAGTCAAACTGCATTTCGCCATCAACCTTGAAGTTGATCGGCATACGTTTCAAACGGGTTGTGGCTTCAGCCATCTTGGCTACGCAATGGCCGGTCGCCGAACCGAATGAGGAGTAGGAAAGCATAGCGACATACGGTTCAATGCCGAACTTGCCGGCAGTATCCGCGGTCTGGATGGCGATTTCAACGAGTTCATCCGGGTTCGGGTCGCGGTTGATGGCGCAGTCAGCCATGAACAGGATTTTCTTGTCCTTGACCAGGATAAATGTTGAAGAGACCAGAGACTGGCCGGGCGCTGTCTTGACCAGCTGCAAAGCTGGACGGACGGTATCGGCTGTAGAATAGGTCGCACCGCCTAAAAGGCCGTCAGCGTAGCCCATTTCCACAAGCATGGTTCCGAAATAGTTCGTATGGGAAAGCGCTTCAGCGGCAGCTTCTGCGTCCATTTTACCACGGCGCAGTTCGATCATACGGGTGATCATTTTCTGCTTTTCATCTTCCGGGAATTCGCTTGGGGCAATGACCTGGATATTGGAGATATCAAAGCCATTCTCTTTGGCACAGGCATCAACCTGGTCATGTTCGCCAAGCAGGATTGGCTCTACTAAGTTGTTTTCTTTCAGACGGACAGCAGCTCCCATAACACGGGGATCCCAGCCCTCAGTAAAAACGATTTTGGCTCCTTTGCCTTCGATCAGTTTTGTCAGTTTTTTGATGATCATATTTTTCCTCTGTGAGGCGTATTGCCTTGCTTCTTTTGTCTAACATGCTAAATATAGCACGAGCCCTTAATATTGAGAAATTCGATAATTTCTTCACAATCTTACCGGCGGTTCTGTCGATTTTTCCTTTTTCAGCGGTCCGGCGCAAATGCTGCCTGATCCAGAAGGAACTTATTTTTCAGGCAGGATCTGCTCGTCTGGCATAAAGTCAAGAACCTCCTTTTTCAGCCGCTCAGCCATTGCCTCTTGCGGCAGCTTTTCAACGACTTTTCCTTTGCGGATCAGCAGCCCCTCATCCCGGCCGCCGGCAATGGCGATATCGGCATGTTTTGCCTCTCCCGGACCATTGACGGCACAGCCCATAATGGCCACAGTGACCGGCTTGTTTACCGTCTGCAGCCAGGCTTCCATCTCATCCACAACCGGTTTCATCTCCCACGCGGTCCGTCCGCAGGTCGGACAGGCAATCAGGTTGGGGACATCTTTTTTCAGGCCGCAGTCCTTGAGCAGTTCCTTGACAATGGGCATTTCCAGCCTGGCATCTCCATTGACCGAAATGCGGATCGTATTGCCGATTCCTTCCAGCAGCAAAGGCCCTAAAGCCAGTGTGGATTTCACAGCCGAGGTCATGACGGTTCCGGCTTCGGTGACCCCAAGATGGAGCGGATAGTCAAAGGTTTTTGCCGCATGGCGGTAGACTTCCATGCAAAGCAGCGGGTCGCTGGATTTGAACGAAAGCACGATGTCATGAAAATCCAGATCTTCCAGAATTTTCACATGCCGCATGGCGGATTCAATCATGCCCTCAGCAGTCGGCCGGCCGTATTTTTCATGAATGTCTTTTTCCAGCGATCCGGAATTGATGCCAATCCGGATCGGGATGTGCCGGGCTTTGCACGCTTTGACAACGGCTTCAACATTTTCCTTCGGGCCGATATTGCCCGGGTTGAGCCGGATCTTGTCAGCACCGGCTTCGATTGCGGCCAGAGCCAGCTTATAGTCAAAATGGATATCGGCGACCAGCGGGATATGAATCCTTTCGCGAATCGCCGCAATCGCCCGGGCATCGGCCTGGTCCATGACGGAAACCCGGATCAGCTCGCAGCCCATCTTTTCCAGTTCGAGAATCTGGGCGACGACTTCATCGACCCGCTCCGTCTTGATCGAGCACATCGACTGAATGACGACATGGTCATTTCCCCCGATCGTCAGATCCCCGACTTTTACGCTTCTTGTTTCATTTCTTTTCACAGCATCTGCCTGCTTCATCCCGCCATGATCCTGACCTGGCGCAGGGGCGGATAAAGCCTCTCTCTTTCTTCCATTGCCGGCTGCTTTCTGGCTGTCCAGTTTTCAGCCTTCCGGTGGGGCGGGCAGCCGCGATCTTCGTTATCTTCCAGCCTGTCCGGACTTTATCAGGCACTGTGGATGGCCATTGATCCGGCAAACAGTCTGCAGCCATTCCATGAGGATCCTTTTCTGGCCGCCGGCTTCCAGGATTTCAGCTGGGATTGTCTCCATCCGCAAACAGAGTGGAAACTATCCAGTCTCATTCTAGCATCGGCCATCCTTTCCGTCAGTTGCAAGCTTTTCTTTCTGTAAGCGGTTTCTGCGTCATTCGATATGACCGGGCTTTACGTATGGTACTGCTTTAAAAAATTACTCAGTTGTGCAGTTTGGATGAATCTGTTCGCTGATTTTGTTGATTTCCCGGCTCATTTCCGCTCTGTACCCGCCTTTTTTCTTAAACAAATGCTTACAAAACCTGTTTCAGAAAATTGACAGAAATTTTCATTTTCGATATCCTGTGAACAACTCAAAACCGATGAAGCGGAGATCAAAGCAGTACATGCGCCAAGAAGCGAGTCCGGGATGGTGAAAGCCGGGTGGAAAAGCAGGCTGCCAAATGGACCGCCGAGGGCACAGTCAAAGGAGATTCCGAGTACTCTGTGACGTAAGACCTGCGTAAAGGGTCAGGGATGTGATGGCATCCTGCAAAAGCGCTTCTTCTTCGGAAGAAGAATCAAGGTGGCACCGCGGGCTTATGATGCACATTCAGCTCGTCCTTGAAAAGAGAACCTCTTTTCAGGGACGGGCTTTTTTGTATTCTATTGGCCGGTTTCTGGAAAGGCTCTTCAGCTGCAAGCTGACCCATCACGTTTAAGCAGCCGGCCAAATAGCCGGCTGGCATTGAGGAGGCTGCCATGATTTACGATGCAAAAACACTTTTAAACCTGCAGCGCAAAACGGGATGTCCCCGCATTCCCGTTACCCTTGAGCTGTATGGCGATTTCATTACCCCTGTTGAAGCCGCCCGGATTCTGGCCGCTCATTCCAGCCGTATCTTTTTGCTGGAAAGCGCCAGCCACACCGGTCAGCGCGGACGCTATTCCTACATTGGCTATCAGCCGGATCTGGAACTGATTTTAAGCGAAGGACTGTTCACCATCCGGGATGCCGATGGAAACCAGCTCGACCAGTTTTTCACGACCAGGCCGGAAGAAGCCCTGCGTGAAATCATCCGCCCGTATAAAACCCCGAAAATCGAAGGCCTGCCAGGCTTTACCGGCGGGCTTTGCGGCTATTTCGCCTATGAATACCTGCGCTACGACGAGCCGGACCTGGTGTTTAAAAACTACGACAATACCCGGCATCGGGACATGGATCTGATGCTGTTTAATTCGCTGGTCATCTTTGACCATTTCACCCAGAAAATCATCCTGCTGACCGGCATCGTGGCCGATGAACCGGACTTTTCAAGGCCGGCCAAAGCCGGAAAGCCTGAAAATGAACCGACAGCTTCGAAATTCCTGGCCCATAAGGCTGGAGATGAAAAGAACTTGTCTTTAAGCAGCCAGCTGGAAAAGCTGGAAAAGCAGCGGCAAAAAGCGCAAGAGCGCCTGCAGGCTATGAAAGAACTGCTTGAAAGCAAGGAGAAAAAGCAGTTTGAGCCCCTTTTGCTTCATCACCCGCTAACCCCGCTTTATGACTATGAAACCTATTGTGCCAAGGTCGAAAAAGCGCGCTGCTATATCCGGGAAGGCGATATCTTCCAGGCCGTCTTTTCCAATCCGATGCAGGCCCCGGCCTGTGGATCCCTGTTTGATACGTACCGGCAGCTGCGCTCTTCTTCCCCTTCGCCTTACATGTTTTATCTTTGCGGCGAGGATATCGAGATTGCCGGGGCCTCACCCGAGACGCTGGTGCGCGTTGAGGATAGAAACGTCTTTACCTTTCCGCTGGCCGGCACCCGGAAGCGCGGTGCCACGCCTGAAGAAGATGCCCGCCTGAAAGAAGAGCTGCTGGCTGATGAAAAAGAGCTGGCCGAGCACAACATGCTGGTGGATCTTGGCCGCAATGATCTGGGCCGCATTTGCCAGAGCGGCAGCGTCCAGGTCAGCCGCTACATGGATGTCCTTCCTTTTGCTTCGGTCATGCACATCGGATCCCAGGTCCAGGGCGTGCTGGAACAAGGCAGGGATGCCCTGGATTCAATCGGCGCCATTTTACCGGCGGGTACCCTGTCCGGGGCGCCCAAGTTCCGGGCCTGCCAGATTATCGAGGAGCTGGAACAAAGCCGGCGCGGCGTGTACGGCGGGGCCATTGGCCATATCGATTTTACCGGCGGCCTGGATCTTTGCATCGGCATCCGCCTGGCCTGCAAGCAAAACGGCGTGCTTTGTGTCCGCTCGGGCGGCGGCATTGTGTTCGATTCCAGTCCCGAAGCGGAATACCAGGAGCGCACCAGCAAAGCACGGGCCATTGTCAGTGCCGTCATGGCGGCCCAGGGAGGTCTGGAATGATCCTGCTTATCGACAATTACGACTCCTTTACCTACAACCTGGCGCACCTGATCGCCAGTCAGGCCAAAGGCGAAGCCATTGAAGTCCGGCGCAACGACGCCATCACGCTCGATGAAATCGAAGCGCTCCAGCCCAGGGCCATCATCCTTTCCCCCGGGCCGGGCAAGCCCGAACAGGCGGGAATCTGCATCGAGCTGGTCCGCCGCTTCGCCCCCTCGATCCCGATCCTTGGTGTCTGTCTGGGCCACCAGGCCATTGCCGCCGCCTTTGACGCACCCATCGGCTACGCCCAAAAGCTGGTTCACGGCCGGGCGATGACGATGCACAAAACCGGTTCATCCCCGCTGTTCGAAGGCCTCGAAACCTTTCGGGCTGCCCGCTATCATTCATTGGCCGTAACCAGCCTGCCTGCGTGCCTGCGGGCTACGGCGATGTGCGAGGGCGAAATTATGGCCATTGAACACACTCGCTATCCCGTCTATGGTGTCCAGTTTCATCCGGAATCCGTCATGACGCCATGCGGCGAAACGATTATGCACAATTTTCTGAAAGGAGCACTTTTCCATGATTAAAGAAGCAATCTTCCAGCTGGAAGACCATAAAGATCTTTCGACGGCCCAGGCCATGACCGTGATGGATGAAATCATGTCCGGCCAGTGCAGCGATATCCAGATTTCGGCCTATCTTTCCCTGCTCGCCGCCAAAGGTGAAACCGCCGATGAAATTCTCGGCTCGGCCCGGGCGATGCGAAATCACTCGGCAATCATTCACCCGGCCGGCGAGGTGCTTGAAATTGTCGGGACCGGCGGCGATCATTCCAGCTCGTTTAACATCTCGACAACCGCTGCCTTTATTGCTGCCTCAGCCGGTGTTCCCATTGCCAAGCATGGCAACCGCAGCGCCTCTTCAAAAAGCGGAGCGGCCGACTGCCTGGAAGCCCTGGACATCCGGATCGGCCAGGATAGCCGCACATGCGAACAGATCCTGGAAAACTGCGGCATGTGCTTCCTGTTTGCCCCATCCTTCCATCCGGCCATGAAATTCGCCGCCCCCGTGCGCAAGGAGCTGGGCGTGCGCACCATTTTCAACCTGCTTGGTCCTCTTACCTCGCCCGCCCGCGCCGGCCGGCAGGTGATGGGTGTCTATGAAAAAGAAAAAGTCGAGCCGATGGCCCGGGTGCTCAGCCAGCTTGGTGTTTCGAAAGGCATGGTCGTGTATGGCCTGGACAAGCTCGATGAAATCTCCCTGTCGGAAGCGACCGCTGTATGCGAGTTTGAAAACGGCCGGTTTAAAACGTATGAAATCGCACCGGAGCAGTTTGGCTATGCCCGCTGCCGCAAAGAAGAGCTTTGCGGGGGCGATCCGAAAGCCAATGCCCAGATTACCATGGACATTCTTTCCGGCCGGGAACAGGGAGCGCCCAGGCAGGCAGCCTGCCTGAATGCCGGAGCCGGCTTATATGTCTACGGCTATTGCCAGACGCTGGAAGAAGGCGTCCGTACGGCGGAGATGCTGATCGATTCCGGCCGGGCGATGGCCCAGCTGGAAGCCTTCCGGAGAGCCAGCCATGCCTGACATTCTCGAAGCAATTGCCGCAAGGCGCAAAGAGCGCATCGCAAAGGAAAAAGCGCAAAAGCCGCTCGATGTGCACGCGCTTCTGGACCAGGGACTGCCATCCCACCCCTCTTTTTATCAGGCCATGCAAAAAGAGGGCCTGTCCTATATCTGTGAAATCAAGAAAGCTTCGCCCTCCAAAGGGATCATTGCCAAGACTCTCAACCCGGCCCGCCTGGCCCGGGAATATGAAGCAGCCGGAGCAGCTGCCATTTCCGTATTGAGCGAACCGGATTTCTTTCTGGGCAGCGACGAAAATGTCCGAAAGGCCATTGCTGCTTGCAGCCTGCCCGTTTTGCGCAAGGATTTTGTCGTCGATCCATACATGATCTTGCAGGCCGCCGCAATGGGAGCTTCGGCTGTACTTCTGATCGTCTCGCTTCTGACGCCTTTACAGCTCAAAGAAAACCTCCAGCTTTGTGACAGGCTAAACCTGGATGCGCTGGTCGAATGCCGCACGCCAAAGGAGATTGAAACTGCCATCCAGGCCGGCGCGAAAATCCTTGGGGTCAACAACCGCAGCCTGCGCGATTTTTCCGTCGATCCCGGCCATGCCGCCAGCCTGCTGGCCGGCCTGGATCAGCCCGGGCTTGTTCTGGTGTGTGAATCCGGAATGCATACGCCGGCCGATATTGCCCTGCAGAAAGAAGCCGGCATGGATGCGGTCCTGATTGGCGAGGCGCTGATGAAAGCTGAAAACAAAGCCCAAATTCTTCGCCATCTCGATGGCCAGCCCACCCCCCAGCCCGATGCACTAAAAGACGCGGCAAAATCTCTCTTACCGGTCTGCGAAGCCGGAAATGAAGCTGGAGACCGCCCGTGATGGAGCGGAAGATCAAGATCTGCGGCCTGTCGCGTCCGGAAGACATTGAAGCCATCAACAAGACTAAAGCAGATTACGCCGGCTTTGTGGTGGATGTTCCCTTCTCGTCCCGCAGCATTGACGAAGCCATCCTGCAAAAGCTGGCGGCAAGACTCGATCCACAGATCGTGCGCGTTGGCGTCTTTGTCGATGAAGACCTGGAGAAAATGGCCCGTCTTCTCAATGAAGGACTGCTGGATGTCATTCAGCTGCACGGAAGCCAGGATGAAACCTTCATTGGCAGGCTTCAGCAGCATGGCACAGTCTGGCGTGCCTTCCAGGTTCGCACCCGTGAAGATCTCCAGCAGGCGGCCTTATCAAAAGCCGACCTGGTACTGCTCGATGCTGGTGCCGGTAATGGAAAACGCTTTGACTGGTCGCTGCTGGATGGATTTTCCAGGCCGTACCTTTTGGCTGGCGGCATTGGTCTGGACAACCTGGAAGCGGCCCTGGCCACCGGCTGCATGGGTGTGGATGTTTCAAGCCAGGCGGAAACGGACCATAAAAAAGACCCGGAAAAAATCATGGAGCTGGTCCAGGCCGTAAAAGCAGCCGGATAAAGCCCCACCCATAAGAGAACAGCCCATCGAAAGCTGCCTTCCGGGCCGGCTTAATACACCAGTACAAGTGAAAAACACAGACAAAGAAAACATAAAAAGCAGAAAGGATACGATGATGTCGAAAGGAAGATTTGGAGCCCATGGCGGGCAGTATATTCCGGAAACGCTGATGAATGCCGTTGGCGAGCTGGAAGAAGCTTATGAATTTTACAAAAATGATCCGCAGTTTAACCGTGAACTTGAAGAGCTGCTCAATGAATACGCCGGCCGGCCCAGCCGGCTGTACTATGCCAGGCATATGAGCGAGGATCTTGGCGGGGCGAAGATTTATCTCAAGCGCGAAGATCTCAACCACACCGGCGCCCACAAGATCAACAATGTCTTAGGCCAGGCGCTGCTGGCCAGAAAGATGGGCAAGACCCGCCTGATTGCTGAAACCGGAGCCGGCCAGCATGGAGTGGCGACCGCAACGGCGGCCGCCCTGCTGGGGATGGAGTGTGTTGTCTTTATGGGCGAAGAAGATACAAAGCGGCAGGCTTTGAATGTCTTTCGCATGAAGCTTTTAGGGGCAAAGGTCGTTCCGGTCACCTTTGGCACTGCAACGCTCAAGGATGCTGTTTCCGAGGCGATGCGCGAATGGACCCGGCGGATTGACGATACCCACTATTGCCTGGGCTCGGTCATGGGGCCGCACCCGTTTCCGACAATGGTCCGCGATTTCCAGGCCGTTATTTCGCGCGAAACTAAAGCCCAGCTGCTGGAAAAGGAAGGCCGCCTGCCCGATGCCGTTCTGGCCTGCGTGGGCGGCGGCAGCAATGCGATCGGCTCGTTTTACCACTTTATCGATGATCCAGAGGTCCGGCTGATTGGCTGCGAAGCCGCCGGGCGCGGCATTGAGACCGGCTTGAGCGCCGCGACTATTGCCACTGGCAAAAAAGGAATTTTCCATGGGATGAAATCCTACTTCTGCCAGGACGAATACGGCCAGATTGCCCCGGTCTATTCCATTTCGGCCGGCCTGGACTATCCGGGTATCGGGCCGGAACATGCCGATCTGTACGACCGGGGCCGGGCCGAGTATGTGGCCATTACCGATGACCAGGCGGTTGCGGCTTTTGAATACCTGTCCCGCCAGGAAGGCATCATCCCGGCCATCGAAAGCGCCCATGCCATTGCCTGTGCCATGGATCTGGCCCCGAAAATGCGTCCGGACCAGATTCTGGTGGTCACCGTTTCCGGCCGGGGCGACAAAGATGTGGCAGCCATTGCCCGCTATAAAGGAGAAGAGCTGTATGAATAAGTCAATTCGCGATGCCTTTGGTAAATCCAAAGCCTTTATCCCCTTCATTACCGCCGGCGATCCAGACCTGGAGACGACTGAAAAACTGATCCTGGCGCTGCAGAACGCCGGCGCCGACCTGATTGAAATCGGCATTCCCTTTTCGGATCCTACCGCCGAAGGACCGGTCATCATGCAGGCCAGCCAGCGGGCGCTGGCCGGCGGCCTTTGCACGGATGATGTTCTGGCCATGGTTTCCCGCATTAAAGATCAAGTCCAGATTCCGCTGGTGTTCATGACCTATGCCAATGTTGTATATTCCTATGGCATTGAGCGCTTTATGGATGGGGCAGCCAGGGCCGGCATC
>LinusII_BA0109CM-p1__coassemble_1662_pt1 | contig 16519 bp, 9 predicted proteins | sample LinusII_BA0109CM-p1__metabat2_high_PE_031 | metagenome-assembled genome bin LinusII_BA0109CM-p1
GCAAAAAAGAAGAACTGAAAGAGTGGTGTAGTACCACTATTCAGTTCTTCTCAGGCTAATTTTCCTAATTCGGCTAAAACAAAAGCTGCAGCTCCTTATTTTATTTTGAGTAGCTGTAGCTTTTATCAAATCAAGTTCGGTTCGGCCGGAAAGCCGGAACGGTCAGGCCGGAAAGAACGGAAGGCAACGGCCGGAATGAGTGGAAAAGTTCGATAATATTAACCGGAAGGTTCGGTCGGAACTAGCGGAAAGGTTCGGTCTATACCCCGGAATTTACACTATACATCCAAAGCTTCCTTCCTTGATCAGGACACCCTTCCTAAGTATGAAGAAGGAAAACACTATACCTTCAGCGGAAAGAGAACATCCAGAGGAAAGTACAGATCAAAAGACGGTATTGTCATCAATGCTGATCTTAATGGAGCTGCCAATATCGGAAGAAAGCTCTTCCCTGAACTCTTTGACCCCAAGAACGTCAGCTTTGAAGCGGATGTCTGGCGTATCACTGCCAGAACATAAAAAGACCAGACTGTAAAAAGATCTGGTCTTGAAAGCACAACTTCAGCCCAATCGGGTAAGGGCCTGTGAACCGGCCCTGGACCAGGACATGAGAATGGCCGCTCCTCGCAAGGAACAGTCCCTGCCTAAAAAGCAGGTCCGCATCTCGTGTTCCTCCTAAAAAGTTCTCTTCGGAGAAGCCCCATCCAAACGGACCGCCACATGGTCTGTTTTAGAAACAAGACTGGACTTATAGTCCGTTTGGGCGGGGAGGTTCACTATCTGAAGCATCCAGGGCTGCTTTTAGCTATGGCTTTTTTTGCCGCTGGCAACCTGGTGCTGGGGCTGCTTGTTTCCCGCTTTCAGATTCATTTGCTGCTGGCTCTGGCTTGCCTGATGGCAGGAATGGCTTATGGCTTTTTCTTTTACTGGCTTAACCGGCTGATGATGAAGGTAAAATGACCGGTCTTCCCGGAGTTCTGAAAGATCAATATCAAGCGATCGTTTGAATAATGTCTATATATCCAGCGAGCAGATGCATCCTTATCGAATGAATTTGCCGAACGTTTTTGCAGGCATTGAAAGGGATACAGTTCGTTTCTTTTCGCTATTCTGGAAAAAAGAGCTGTCATACCGTCTGGCATGTCTGGCGAAAGGATGGGATCGTGAATGCTTGAAACCTGGAAAACAGAAGATGGGAAGCTTTGCAAAATTCAAAGTCCGCAGCCTGGCTGCTGGATCCGGCTGATCAGTCCCGATGGAATGGAACTGACCAGAGCAGCAAAATCTGCCGGCCTGGATCCTGGTGTTCTTGAATCGCCGCTGGATCTTTCAGAAATGCCTGGAGCAAAAGTTCAAAAGGAATATGCCCGGATCCTGATTGATGTCCCTATCCTGGAAAAAGAAAATTCACCAGCCTTTCAGACGCTTCCGCTCGGAATCGTGCTGTCCGAAACAGCCATTATTACCATCAGTGCCAGAACAAACCAGATCCTGGAACATATGATTCAGGATAAAACCGGCACAATTTCAACCAGCAAGCCCTTGGGGTTTTTAAATGAACTGCTGTCCGCTGCGGCCAGATGCTATCAGGAAGATCTGCATCATCTGGATGCCGTTAGAAAAGAAGTCGAGACCCGGGCCGGCGAGCAGGTGGCCAAAAACGACCTGATCACGTTGCATGAGGTGGAAACCTCCCTGATCTGGTTTGGCTGCAGCCTGAAGGAAAATGTAAAGGCACTGGAACAGTTCAGAAGCCAGCTGTCATCTTCCCGGTTTTCTTCCGAACAGGACAAGCTGGAAGAAGCCGAAGTGGAAATGAATCAGGCGGCTTCCATGACGGATATGTACCGGGAAATTGCCGCCGCCGCCAGAGATCTGATGGCCGACCTGGCTGACAACCGGCTCAACAACGTCATGAAGTTTCTGACCTCCATGACCCTTGTTCTGGCCGTCCCGACCATTGTCTCTGGATTTTATGGCATGAATGTTAACGAAGATTCAATTCCTTTAGCAGCCTTGAGCCACAGTTTCCTGATCATCGTCGTCCTGACCCTGATCCTGACTGCTGCCTTGATTGTCATTTTAAAAAAGAAGAAGATGCTGTAAGCCGGAAAGTGCAGCAAAAACGAGCGGCATGCACTCTTCCATCCTGTAAAGCCAGGCTTGCCATGGCGGACAGAAAACAGACAGACAGCACGTAGAAAGCAGATACCTGCAGAAAAAAGCCGAAGATTTTCCCGTCCAGGGATCTTCGGCTTTTGCTCTTTTCTAGAATGTGATGTCCTGGCCTTTGGAGACCTTGGTAAAGATCAGCAAAGAGATAAGCGTCAGCAGCATCAGCATAGTCGCCAGAGCGGCTGCAATGCCGTCGTTGCCGCGCAGAACATAAGTATAAATCGCCAGCGTCATCGTCTGGGTACGGACCGTATACAGGCAGATGGCGGTGGAAAGCTCAGTAATGATCGTTACCCAGCTTAAGATCGCGCCGGAAATAATACCGTTTTTCATCATCGGCATGGTGATCTTGAAGAAAGCTTTCATCTTGGAACAGCCAAGCGAAATGGCCGCTTCTTCGACCGTAATCGGGATCTGCTGCAAAGTTGCGGCAGAGCTTCGGATGGTATACGGCAGTCTTCGAATAACCAGGGCAATGATCATGATGATCATGGTTCCCGTCAGGATCAGCGGCTTCTTGTTGAAGGCCATGATCAGGGCAATACCGACAACACTTCCCGGAATGACATACGGAAGCATGCTCATGACATCGATGGTCTGGCTGATCGGGTTTTTGCGCCGGGTAACCAGGTAGGCAATCAGGATCGCCAGGACAACGATCAAGGCCAGCGCGCCAAGACCAATGACAAAGGTATTCTTGATCGCGTTGCCGGCGACTTTGAAAGCCGACTGGTAGCTGGCCAGGCTGTAGCCTGGCACGAAGGCTTTTCCGCTCGTCTTGCGGAAGGATTCATAGGCGATATAAATCTGCGGCAGAAAGGCAATGCCGACCAGCAGATAGCAGAACACATAAATCAGCCAGCCAAAAGCTTTTTTCGGCTTTCTGGCTTCGATCGGATGAAGGGCATTCATCGTGAAGGTGAATTTGTTGGATGACCACTTCTGGATCAGGAAGATCACGGTGGTAATCAGGATCGCAATCACGCTCGTTGCGCAGGCAAAGCCATAATCACCGCCGGTCTCTGCAAAGAATGCGTTGTAGATTTCAACCGGGAAAGTCCGGTAGCCCTGGCCAATCAGAAGCGGCGTACCAAAATCGGCAAAAGCACGCATAAAGACCAGCAGGGCTGCAGCCAGGATGGTCGGCATGCAAAGCGGAACGACAATTTTGAAGAAGCGGGCAGCACCGGTACAGTTCATGTTTTCGGCGGCTTCCAGCAAAGAGTTGTCGATGTTCTTCATGGCTCCTGATACATACAGGAAGACCAGCGGGAACAGCTGCAAAGAAAGGACAAGAAGGATTCCGCCAAACCCGTAAATGCTGGGGATCTTGAACCCGAAAATTGTCCGGAACAGGTTGGTGATCAGGCCGTTGTTTCCGCACAGAAGAATCCAGGCGTAAGCACCGATAAATGGAGCCGACATGGAGCACAGGATAATAATCAGCTGCAGAAACGATTTTCCGCGGATCTGGTACATGTTGTAAAAATAAGCCAGCGGAACACCAAGCACCAGGGTGATCAGTGTTGCACACACGGAAACTTTAAAGGAGTTCCAGATGGTTGAAAGATAGTACGCTTTGGAGAAAAACTTCTCGAAGTATTCAAAGGTAAAGCCATCCGGACCCATGACCGACTGCTGGAGCAGGGAGAACATGGGATAGATCAGAAACAGCAGGTACAGGCACAGGATGATGATGCCGATCAGGATCCAGATATCTTTCCAGGTGTGTTTTTTCGTATTCATAAACTGCCTCAGGCGTTATCGTTCTGAACGCCTTCAACCATATTCATCTCATCATCTTTCGTGAATACGTTGATTTTTTCCTTCTTGACTGTCAGCCAGACTTTGGTTCCATTGGGGATTGTAGAATCGATCTGGGATTCCTGGATGACTTCAACCGGTTCTCCCTTTTCGGTATGAAGGAAGTAATGCGTGTTCAGGCCCAGGAACGTCGAGCTGTCGATGACTGCCGGCAGGGCATTTTCACTGGGTTCTGTTGAGAGGATGAATTCTTCCGGCCGTACGGAAACTTTTACATCCTGGTCTTTTTGCATATCCTGGCGGATGTTTGGCATTTCAACATTGTAGACGCCTTCAAGCTGGACAACCGGAACACCGTTAATCATCTTCAAATCACCATCAAGGACGTTGGAGCGGCCGATAAACGTTGCAACGAACAGGTTTTGCGGACGCTGGTAGATGGCTTTTGGCGTTCCGACCTGCTGGATATCGCCATGGTTCATGACGGCAATCCGGTCGGAGACGGCCATGGCTTCTTCCTGGTCATGGGTTACATAAACATTAGTAATGCCGACGGCATGCTGAATGTCCTTGATGACGGAACGCATTTCAACGCGCAGCTTTGCATCCAGGTTGGAAAGCGGCTCATCCATCAGCAGGACATCCGGCTTGATTACCAGTGCCCGGGCCAGGGCAACACGCTGCTGCTGGCCGCCGGAAAGCCGGTCAGGCATCCGGTCTGCATATTCGTCAATATGCATCAGCTTCATGAACTCATCCGTTTCCTTGATGATCTGGTCTTTGGGAACCTTGCGGTTTTTCAGGCCAAACGCCACGTTGTTGCGTACGTTCATGTTAGGGAAAATGGCGTAGTTCTGGAAAACCATTCCAATGTTGCGCTTAGCTGGATCAATATCGTTGATCCTTTTGTCATTGAAGTAGAAATCACCGCCTTCAATGGAGTTGAATCCGGCAATCATGCGCAGCAAAGTCGTCTTGCCGCAGCCCGACGGTCCAAGAAGGGTGAAGAATTCGCCTTCACGAATCTTGAGGCTCAGATCGGAAATGATTGTGTTGTCACCGTATTTCTTAACGGCATCGTTGATTGTGATACGAACACTCATATAAATCTCCTTTATACAGTCTTAATGCGACTGCTAAAACTCAAATTCCAGAACAGAAAGAGGCAGGCTGCAAGAGGTCCAGCCTGCCAGATTTGTCAGCAGTGAAAAACTAGTTCGTCATCATGTCTGTCCACTTGTTCTGCCATTCGGTCTTCTTTTCGGCTACAAGCGGAATGTCTTCGTAAACAACCTTGATCTCAGACATTGGCTTCATTTCTTCGTTCTTCTGTTCAAGTGAAGTCTTGGCTGGACGGACGGTCAGGGTGGAAATAATATCCTGGGCTTCATCGGACTGCAGATAGTCGATAAATAGTTTCGCGTTATCGGAGTTTGGAGCATCCTTGACAATCGCAGCCGCAGCCGGCAGCCATACAGCACCTTCGCTTGGATAAACCATGGAAATCTCTACATCCGGATTGTCCTTGTTGTCGATAATGGCCTGGACAACTGGATCCTCATACGAAACGCCAACGGCATATTCGCCATCGATTACGCCCTTGTAGACCTGGCTGGAACTTGAAATCACTTTGCCATCGAGGTTGTCGATGAATTTCTGAACATAGTCCCAGGCTTCGTCGCTATCGTATCCGCCTTTAACCAGCAGCATGTTGGTCAGTTCTGCCCATGCTGAAGAGGAGGCCGTCGGATCGCCCATGGCGATCTTGCCTTTGAGTTCCGGCTGGAGCAGATCTTCATAGCTGTTTACATCAACGCCCAGTTCCTTGAGCAGCTTGTCATTTTTAATAAATGCACCGGAGCCGGAAAGAACATAGTTGGAGAAGTATCCGGTATCGTTCTTGTAGTTTTCATCGACGTTGCCATCGTTAACGGAAACATATTCTTCCCACAGATCGGGGTGCTGCTTGTAAACACCATAGTTCATGCCGCCCCACATTACATCGGCATTTGGGTTTTCGGATTCGGCTTCAATACGGGCTACGCAGTCGCCAGTACCCATGGACTGCAGTTCGACTTCGATGTCCGGGTATTTTTCCTGGAAAGCAGCCAGGATATTATCGATTTCGGTATCAGAGTTTGGCGAATAGATGACAAGCTTGCCGCTTCCGCCGGCGGATCCGGAAGTTTCAGTTGTTTTTGAAGCATCGGCTGCTGCAGAGGAGCCGGACGTTTTCTCAGAGGATGAAGAATCTGAGCAGGCGGCCATCGTCAGAGCCATGGCTGCAGCCAGGCAGCCGGAGAAGAATCTTTTCATTATATATCTCCCTTTCAATTATTCTGTCTCACAATTGGAGCTCGATTTAAAAACAGGTTCGGAAATATCTGGATTGAGTTCACAGTCTTTCGTTTCGCCCTGTTTTGTTTACGCACTTATGATACCGCTTTTATTCAATTTGAAACATACTTTTTGAACAGATTCCTGGATGTTTTTACCGAAGAAAATGACAGGGAAAATATCGGGCATACCAAAGCCGAAATACATATTTTTGGCTGAATATGGAAAGAATGTACGATTCAGGTAAAAAAAGCTGGAACAGCTCTTTGACAGAGCCGTTAAATCATGGGATTTGATAGCCGATGCCGGTTTTCCAGCCGTCATTCGCCCGACGAAAATCTGAAGAATTCTTTTCTGAGTGCTTTTGAATAAAAACAGCTGTCAAAGTCAAAAACAAAGGGAACAGCCGGCTGATATTCCTGTTTATCTAAAAAATCTTTATAGAATGATAAAATAAACTAAATGACATAAATACAGAAAGCGAATACAACAGTCATAGAATAATGAATCAGGCCAGAAATCGTCAGGAACCGCAAGCTGCCTGCATGAAAGTCAGCGCCTGGTTTTGCCGGAAACCGTCAAGAATTATAGCCCGGAGCCGGCTGATGAATCCTCTGCCCGAGAGCTGGAAAAAAGAGCATGCAGGCAGAAATCCGGCGGCCAAAACAGCCGGAACAGGTGGATTTCTGGCCTGGCCCTTTAAAAACAGACATGGAAACTCTGGCTGGAATAAACTTCAGGCCAGCTGTGAAAGAGCTTAAAGGTAAAGAAGGTAAAGGCGGTCAAGCGTGGAAGAAGTCGGTGTGCCATTTAGTAAAATGGGGACAGATGAGGGAGTAGTCGCTTGATTGCAAGTGATCCAGTCAACAGACCCGTATGCAAATACTGGCTGGATCGTAAGGACAAGACTCATGGGAATACCATGGGCTTGTCCTTTTTTTGAAAGGAGGAATTAATTATGAAGCCTTACTATCAGCAAAGCATTGATGAGGTTTTCAAGGAGCTCAATTCAGACAAAAACGGTCTGGATCCCGCCCAGGTCGTTGAAAACCGGGATAAATACGGCCTCAATGAACTGGTTCAGGAAAAACCGGCCAGTCCGCTGAAGATTTTCCTTGACCAGTTTAAGGACCTGCTGGTCATTGTCCTGATCATTGCTGCCATTATTTCTGCCTTTTCAGGCGAAGTAATTTCGACTGTGGTTATCCTGGTCGTCATTACCCTGAATGCCATTCTGGGTACTGTGCAGGAGGTACAGGCCCAGAAATCGCTCAACAGCCTGAAAAGCCTGTCCAGCCCGCATGTCAAAGTCATCCGCGGCGGCCAGCTTGAAGAAATTGACTCGAAAGATTTAACTGTCGGCGACATTGTTTATGTTGAGGCAGGGGATGTCATTGAAGGGGACGGGCGGCTTTTTGAAGCAGCCAGCCTGCAGGTCAATGAATCCGCACTGACCGGCGAGACTTTGCCGGTGACCAAGACGACAGCCCCCATTGACAAGGATGTCCAGATCAACGATCAGACTGACATGGTCTTTTCATCCGGCCTGGTCACCAACGGAACCGGAAAATATATCTGCACGGCGATCGGCATGGAAACCCAGATTGGCAAGATTGCCGGAATGATCAATGAAGCAAAAGACCGCAAAACCCCGCTGCAGCGCTCGCTTGATGAATTCTCAAAGAAGCTGACGATTTATATCGGCCTGCTTTGCGTTGTGCTGCTGGCACTGAACGTTCTGGTCCGCCATGAACCGTTTTTGCAGGCACTGATGGTTGCGGTGGCCCTGGCGGTCGCAGCCATTCCTGAAGCCCTCAACTCGATTGTTACGATCGTTCTTTCGATTGCCACCCAGAAGATGGTCAAAAACCACGCCATCATGAAAAAGCTGGATGCGGTCGAAAGCCTTGGCAGCATTTCGGTCATCTGCTCCGACAAGACCGGAACCCTGACACAAAACAAGATGACGGTCATGGAAATCTTTACCGACATGACACCGTACACCCTGGATATGCTGGATGCCAAAACCAACTATGCCCAGCAGATCCTGCTGAAAGCCAGCAAGCTCAACGTGAATGCCACGATCAGCAGCGAGGGCAAGGCGATTGGCGACCCGACGGAAATTGCGCTGCTGGATATGTTTAACAAATACCAGAATGCCCATCCGGATTTTCTGATCAGGGCCGAGCGCGTCGATGAAGTCCCGTTCGATTCCGAGCGCAAGCTCATGTCGGTCAGCTCCAGGCACCATCTGTACACCAAAGGCGCGGCCGATGAACTGCTGAAACGGTGCACGACGATTTTAATGGGCGACAGGAAAGTTCCGCTTACGGAAGCCGACAAGGATCTGATCCTGACCCAGAATGAACAGTATGCCTCGCAGGGACTGCGCGTTCTTGGTGTAGCCTACAAGCCGTTAAAAGACGGCAATCCGCATGTCAGCTATGAAGACGAAAACGACCTCTGCTTTGTCGGCCTGATTGCCGAGCAGGATCCGCCGCGGGAAGAATCGGCCCAGGCTGTTCATACCGCCCGCAAGGCAGGCATCAAGCCCGTCATGATTACCGGCGATCACGTGATTACCGCGACAGCTATTGCCAAAAAGATCGGCATTTATAAAGATGGCGATATGGCTGTCGATGGCAATACGCTTTCGAAAATGTCAGACCAGGAGCTGGCCGACAACCTGGAAAAGATTTCCGTCTATGCCCGGGTTGCTCCGGAACATAAAATCCGCATTGTAAAAGCCTGGCAGGAAAAGGGTGATATTGTTGCCATGACCGGCGATGGCGTAAACGATGCACCGGCATTGAAAGCAGCCGATATCGGTATTGCCATGGGTATTACCGGCACGGAAGTTTCAAAAGATGCAGCCAAGATGATTCTGACCGATGACAACTTTGCCACGATCGTCAAAGCGATTGAATCCGGCCGCAACGTTTACAACAACATCCGCAATGCCATTATTTACCTGCTTTCGGGCAACCTGTCGGCTATTATTACCGTCGTCGTCTGCTCTATTGCCTTTTTGCCCGATCCATTTACCGCCGTACAGCTGCTTTTTATCAACCTGGTTACCGACAGTCTGCCGGCGATTGCCATTGGCATGGAACCGGACCATCCGGATGTCATTAACCAGAAGCCAAGAAAAGCTTCCGAATCCATTCTCAACAAGGATGCAGTTACCCAGATTGTCGTGGAAGGGTTCTTTATCTTCCTGGCCGTTATTGCAGCTTTTCTGATCGGCAACAAAGTCAGTGCCGGTGTCGCTTCAACCATGGCGTTTTCCACGCTGACCTTCTCACGGCTTCTCCATGGTTTCTCCCAGCGCGGAAGCCGGCCGGTATGGCAGCTGCCTTTCAATAAATACAGTGTTTATGCCTTTATTACCGGATCAATACTGCTGCTGGCGATTCTTACGATTCCGGCTTTGCAGATGATCTTTGATGTCACCCCGCTGACTTCCGGAGAATTCTGGCTGATTATCCTCTTTGGACTGGGCAGTTTTGCAGCGATTCAGCTGTTCAAAGTCTGGCAGTCTTTGCGTCAGCCCAAATAAAAGTCAGAACCGCCATCTGCCGCCCGGTCAGGTCTGGAAAGCGCTCTGGACTGAACAATGATCTGATAAGGCAGCAAACGGATGAAAATTCAAGACTCTGAAAAGCGCGAAGCACAATGCTTTTGCGCTTTTTATTTTTGCCATTCTATCCGCTCTATCCGTTCAGACTGGTATATGTGCTTTGCCTGGCAAACTGCAGGCACCGTTATCAGGCAGGGCGATTGAGCCAGATCCGGCTGCTGGAAATCCATATCGATGATGGTTGGCAGAGCGTGACTGGATTTAGTAATGACTTGTTGTTTAAATACATCAAATCATAAGAAACTGTCCTGTTTTGAATACTTATTGAAGCAGCGACAATCATCAGCCAGATGGCAGGGAAAACTTCAGCCACAATAGAACCAGAAGAAAAGATCCGGTATTCTGAATGCCCATGCCAAATGGCAGCCAGGATCCGGATCCGTAACAGGCAGGTCCTGCATTTTGATGCAGGTCAGCCGGAAAGGAATCAGCTATGGAAATCAGCCAGCTCAAGGAATTGCTGGAAGCTTTTGACAAAAGCAGCGCAGCAGTTCTGGAAGTTCATGAAGGAAATCTCAGCATTTACCTGGAAAAGGATGCTTCAGGCAATGCCGATTCTCTACCCCCCATTCCCTGTGCCCCTTTTGAGCAGTCAGAAAGCGCAGAAGATCTGGCCGTCGAAGAAAGCGCAGAATCGATTGAATAATCAGCCCGACAGCCAGAGATAAACCAGACAGGAAAAACAGGTGCTGACAAAAGCGGGAAATCCAGAAGGCAAAGAGCCTCTGGATGCCAGAAACCGAAAAAAAAGAAGCCGGTAATGCCTGAAACAGGCCGACCTGGCTTCTTTTTGTTCGTACATAGTTTTGCATAGTTTCCGGCTGATCATTCAGCGGACAATACTAGAATTTCTGGTAAAGAGGGGTGGTATCGGGAAATACTGGAACTCTGACTGGCAGGAATGCAAACTCAATCTGGCGGCTGTGCGGGACTTTCCGGACAATTTCGGCCAGCTTTTCAAAAATGGCGGGATCCTGCTTTTCGGCATTGATCAAAACGATCCAGCTTGTCTTTCCGCTCTGGGCATCTTTTCTTTCCTTGAGATAGATCGAAGAGATTTCCGGGATGTGATAGCCGCCGGAAATCAGGGCTGCTTCCAGCTGCTGGTCCCGTTTTGCGGGATCCTGGAGATCCTGAAGGTTGAGATGCGATTCCTTTTTCTGCAGGTTTGAAGGATTCTTCTGGCCGTAGATGCTGTTGAATTCTTTCAAAAAGGCTGTATCAAAGGCCATGTTGATGCCGGAAGGATCAATGACGGCTCCCTTGATCTGGGACTCGGTCTGCAGCAGCAGCGGCATAAACTGGTCAGAAGTCAGCTGGAGCGGTACAGCATCAGGGTCTTTTACAAATTCTCTCATCTGCGAAACGCTTGTAAAGAACGGGAAGAGCTTTTCGCCTTTCTGGTTGGAGACGATCATAGGCAGGATGGGGGTTGGAGCTTTCTTTTCCGCATCGGGCGTATCGCCGGCTTTGCCGGCTTTGACCTGGGCCTGGCCGGGGACATAAACCTGTGCATCGATCAAAGCCTGGGCGGCTGCCATGTAAGACTTGTTATCCTTTTTTTTCTTGAGCTGTTTTAAAGCTTCCAGCAGGCGCTGGCCAGACTTTTCAGCCTTTTTCTGGTTGACATAGCGGGTATGGAAAGATTCCAGAAAGCCGGTTGGAAAGGGGTAGGAAAGGGAAGCCGGATCCAGAACGAGTCCAGAGATATCTTTTGAGGCGGAAAGCAAAATCGGCAGATAGCGCTCGATACTGACTGGCATGTAATCAGTTTTCTGCTTTCCAAAAAACTTGTGCATCTCTTCTGTACTGGTAAAGAAAGGGAAAAATTTCATTCCCTTGTCATTGGAAATAACATATGGAGAAAGGGAAGCCGGCTGACCGGGTTCAGTCCCCTGCGAACGGTTTGAAACCGGCAGGATCAGGACGGCTTCCATCAGCAGATCAACGGCTCTGGCTAAAGCTTCATTGGACCGGCTGGAACGGACTTCGCCAACCGCATCGCGCAGGTTCTGGTTGTCTTTCAGTTTGGGAACCTGGAAGGCTGTGTTTTCTGCTTTTGTCATAAATATTCCTCTTTTCATTCTGGTTTTTTATCTGATTCATGCACTGACCTGTTTCAAAAACCGGGATGCACCTGAATCATGAAATACAAAGGATCTCTGGCAGATCCCAAATAATGGATTCATGTTTCTGCCGGTTTCTGTCTTCCATAAATGTCTGCAATATCTGCCAGAACATCTCAAGACGATCGCAAAAAATCTGAAGAATCTTCTGGAAGAAAGCGGACAGGCGGCATTGATATTCTGACCATCTGCACAGGCCTGGCAGAGAATCTCCTGCAAAGGAGCGGTTCTGCTTTCTGTTCTTTTCTCATTATTTACAGAGAGCGTATTTACAGCGACCGGATCAGGATCTCAATAGTGATTGTACCGTTATTTGGCAAAAAAACTGTATGGAAATGAGGAGAAAACTGGGATACAGTCCGTTCGGGCAGAAAGAGCCGGACTGAAAAATTAAATCTGTCCATTAAGCGGGTGATTTGGAAAGAATGAGTCTGGAAAAAAGACAGAATGCAGCCCTTGCCAGCTGTACAGTTTAAGCAGACTGCTGAAATCAGACCACTTGTAATTGCTTTCATAATCTGCTTTTTGCAATAATAGTACAGGCACAGATTGGAAATGCGTTGGAAGAGGTTATAGAGCTTTATTTTCGGCAAAAGCAGAGCATCCCTGAAGCCTTTTCAGGCTGGAAAATGCCTTTATGATGACTGAAAATGGCAGTTTGTGTAAAGAAATCTGACCGGAACAGAGCCTTAGTTATATGGTACTAACCGCGGAAACGCTTACTCAGGGCCTAAACCACTTTCAAAGCGTTTGTAATCTGAATATAATGAACCCGATACAGGTTCAATAATTCAAAGGAGGAAAAATTCTACATGGTAGAAAATGCAACAAAAACTTTCCAGTCCATGGATGGTAATACTGCTGCTGCCCATAACGCATATGCGTTAACAGACATGAGCTGTATTTACCCGATCACACCATCTTCCCCGATGGCTGAAACCATGGATGCCTGGGCAACTCAGGGACGCAAAAATGCGTTTGGCGAAGTCGTAAAGATTGCTGAACTGCAGTCTGAAGCGGGCGCTTCCGGAGCTGTTCACGGTGCTGCACAGGCTGGTGTTCTTCCCACAACCTTTACAGCATCTCAGGGTCTTCTTCTGATGATCCCAAACATCTACAAATGGGTTGGTGAAAACCTTCCAGTCGTTCTGCACGTTGCTGCCAGATCTCTGGCCAGCCGTTCCCTGAACATTTTCGGCGATCACTCTGACGTTTACGCTGTCCGCCAGACAGGCATCCCGATGCTCGCCAGCCACTCCGTTCAGGAAGTCATGGATCTTGCCGGTGTTGCTCACCTTTCCGCAATCAAGGCTCACACTCCATTCCTGCACTTCTTTGACGGTTTCAGAACTTCCCATGAAGTAGACAAAATCGAAGTATTCGATGTTGACAAATACAAAAACCTCATCGATTACGAAGCTCTTGCAGAATTCAAGAAAAATGCAATGCAGCCTCATACCAACCCTGTAACCCGCGGTGCCAACGAAAACGATGACATCTTCTTCCAGGGCGTAGAAGCCAGAAACAAACATTACGAAGCTGTACCGGATGTTGTTGCTGACTACATGAAAAAGATCAGCGAGATCACAGGCCGCGACTATGCTCCATTCACTTACTATGGTGCTCCGGATGCCGAAAACATCATCGTTGCCATGGGTTCTGTAACTGAAACTGCAAAAGAAACAATCGACGAACTGAACAAGGAAGGCAAAAAAGTCGGAATGATCAAAGTCCACCTGTTCCGTCCGTTCTCCACTAAATACCTGCTGAATGTCCTGCCGGAAACCGTTAAGAAAATTGCTGTTCTTGACCGTTCTAAAGAAGGCGGCGCTCTGGGCGAACCGCTCTATCTTGATGTTGTAGCTGCTCTTAAAGACAAAGATATCGACATCATCGGCGGACGTTATGGCCTTGGAAGCCACGATACAGCACCAAAAGAAATCAAAGCTGTATTTGACCACCTCGAAGGCGACGAACTCAAAAACGGATTCACCATCGGTATCAATGATGATGTAACCAATACATCTCTGCCGGTTGACGATTCCTTCGTTATCGATGATGGCAAGACAACTGAATGTCTGTTCTGGGGTCTTGGTTCCGACGGTACTGTATCCGCAAACAAATCCTCCATCAAAATTATCGGTGACAACACAGACATGTACGCTCAGGGCTACTATGCTTATGACTCCAAGAAAGCCGGCGGCGTTACCCGTTCTCACCTGCGTTTTGGATCTGAACCAATTCACAAGACTTACTACATCAATAACGCCGATTTCATCTCCGTATCCCTGGACAGCTACATGTTCAAATACGACCTGGCCAACAACCTGAAAAAGGGCGGTACCTTCCTGCTCAATACCTCCTTTGACAAGGATGAAATCGTTAAACACATGCCTAACCGCCTGAAAAAGGAACTTGCTGACAAGGATGCAAAATTCTACATCATCGATGCCAACAAGATTGCTGACCAGATCGGTATGGGCCGCCGCACTAACACCATCCTGCAGTCTGCATTCTTTGCTCTTAACCCGCAGATCCTGCCTTACGACCAGGCTGTTGATCTGATGAAGAAAGCTGCCAAGAAATCCTACGGCAAGAAGGGTGACGATATCGTTCAGCTCAACTACAAAGCCATCGACATGGGCAAGGACGGCCTGGTTGAAGTCGAAGTCGACAAAGACTGGTCCAACCTGCCGGTAAGCGCTCTGCGCAAGCCTACAGGCGATGCTTACTGGGATGAATATGCAGCCAGAATCAATGGACTCGAAGGCTACAACATGCCGGTTTCTGCCTTCACCAAGAACGGTGTTCTTGACGGTACGATGCAGAACAATGCTGCATTCAAGGAAAAACGTACAATCGCTGTTCACGTTCCGAAATGGAACCCTGAAAACTGCATTCAGTGCGGATTCTGCTCCTTTGTCTGCCCGCATGCTACAATCAGAACCTTTGCTCTGACTCCAGAAGAAATCAAGAATGCTCCAATGGAATTTGAAACACTTCCATTAATGGGCAAGAAAGATACCGACCTGCGCTGGCGCGTACAGGTTTCTCCTTCCAACTGCGTTGGATGCGGACTGTGCGTTTCCGAGTGCCCGGGCAAGAAGGGTGCCAAAGCGCTTGAAATGGTTGACGTTAACTCCCAGCTTTACCTGGATCCGTTAGCTGACTACCTGTTCAAGGAAACTGAATACAAGACAGATCTGTTCCCGAAATCCACAATCAAGGGTTCCCAGATGCAGATGCCTTACTTCGAAGTTCCAGGATCCTGCCCAGGATGCGGTGAAACTCCTTACTACAGACTGGCTTCCCAGCTCTTTGGTAAAGATATGCAGATCGCCAACGCTACAGGATGCTCTTCTATTTACTGCGGTGCCAACCCATCGACTCCATTCGTTAAGGATAAAGACGGCAATGGTACAGCATGGGCCAACTCCCTGTTCGAAGACAACGCTGAATTCGGATACGGCATGGCTCTGGCAAACAACCTGAACAAATCCAAGATCCTGCGGATCATGGAAGACAACCTGGACAAGGTTGCTCCGGAACTGAAAGAAAAGATGGAAGCTTATATCGCTGCCGGAAACGACCGCGACAAACAGCGCGAACTTGAACCAGAAATCAAGAGACTCGTTGCTGAAGCTGACTACGATGAAGATGTTAAGACCCTTGCCGGCTATGACCTGGTTGACAAGTCCAACTGGATCGTCGGCGGTGATGGATGGGCTTACGATATTGGCTACGGCGGACTTGATCACGTCTTGGCGAACAACGTAAATGTTAACGTCCTCGTTCTGGATACAGAAGTTTACTCCAACACTGGCGGTCAGGCTTCCAAGTCTACTCCAAGATCTTCTGTAGCAAAATTCGCTGCCGGCGGTAAGACAACTGCCAAGAAAGACCTTGGCCAGATCGCGATGACTTATGGTCACGTTTATGTTGCTTCTGTCTGCATGGGTGCTGACAAGAACCAGACTCTGAAAGCATTCCGCGAAGCAGAAGCTTACGATGGACCATCCCTGATTATTGCTTATGCTCCTTGTGCTGAACACGGTATCAAGGGCGGCCTTGGCAACCATCAGCAGGTTCAGAGAGATGCTGTTGAATGCGGCTATGTAGATCTCTATCGCTACAACCCGGATAACAAGGAACATCCTCTGACAATCGACAGCAAGAAGGAACCAGACTACTCCAAGATGGAAGCCTTCATGCTCAAAGAAGCACGTTACGCCCAGCTTGCTAAACTGAAAGGCAAAGAAGAAGCCGACAAGATGTTTGCTAAAGCTGCAGCTGATGCTAAACACCGCAGAGACCGTCTGAAAGCCATCGAAAAAGAAGGCCTCTAAACCGATCCTCTTTCTATAGTGTGATTCGATAAATCAAGCTCTCTTTCTCATCATCAAAATGAGAAAGAGAGCTTTTTTGTATCCGGCAAGACTGGATCATCTTTTCTTAACTGTTCTTCATAGCCGTTCAA
>LinusII_BA0109CM-p1__coassemble_1833_pt1 | contig 14635 bp, 13 predicted proteins | sample LinusII_BA0109CM-p1__metabat2_high_PE_031 | metagenome-assembled genome bin LinusII_BA0109CM-p1
GACAGAAAACTGTCTGGCCAGAGGCTGGCAATTACTAAACTTAATGACATTGGGCTTTATAAAAGAAAAACCTCTGGCCGGCCTGACTGCCGGGAAGAGCACTTTTTTAGAATAGAGCATGAGTAAAGCTCATTCCATGCCAAAAGGCAGGCGGTCTGAAAATGACCGTTCTTTTTTTTGCCTGATGGCTCATGTATAATGTCAAAGAGTGTAAAGGACCGAAAAATAATGTATAAACGTGTTTTGCTGAAGCTGAGCGGCGAAGCTCTTTCTTCGGACAAGGCCAACCTTGATCCGACGGTTTTAAAGGAGCTCGCTAAAGAATTAAAGAAAGTCAAGGAAACCGGAGTTGAACTGGCTGTTGTAGTCGGCGGGGGCAACTTCATTCGCGGCCGCGAAATCCAGGAACTGGGCATGAACCGGGCCCAGGCCGATTACATGGGCATGTTAGGAACGGTGATCAACGCCCTGGCAGTCCAGAACGCGCTGGAAAATGAAGGAGTCGATACCCGGGTTCAGACCGCAGTAGAAATGCCGAAAGTGGCTGAGCCGTACATTCTGCGCCGGGCACTGCGCCACTTGGAAAAAGGGCGCGTGGTCATTTTTGGCGCCGGAACCGGATCGCCTTACTTTTCAACCGATACCACTGCAGCCCTGCGGGCCAGCGAAATCGGTGCGGATGTCATTTTAATGGCCAAAAACGGGGTCGATGGAGTTTATGATTCCGACCCGAAAACCAACCCGGAAGCCAAACGCTTTAAGCATCTGACTTACCTCGATCTTTTAAACAAGGATCTGAAAGTCATGGATTCCACAGCCATTTCGATGTGCATGGACAATGACATTGACCTGGTTGTCTTCAACATGAATGAGCCGGGCAATATTGAAAAAGCCATTAAAGGCGAAGTAGACGGAACAACGATTACCGCAAAATAAGCCGGAAACCTTTCGCACAAAATCCGGCAGGCAGGCCCGATTTACAGCCTGCCTGAAAATACGCATTACCCATTGAGAGAAACCAAGGAGAATATCATGGCAAACGAGATTTTAGAAAATGCTGAACTCGAAATGGAAGAAACCATCGAGAATTACGAAGGCAACCTGAAAACCATCCGTACCGGACGGGCTTCAGCAGGCATGCTTGACCGCGTGCGCGTCGACTACTATGGCGAAATGACACCGATCAACCAGATGGCCAAGATTTCCGTGCTGGAAGGCACACAGCTGGTCATCAAGCCGTATGACCGGACCATGGTCAAGAGCATTAACCATGCGATTTCAGCCGCCAATCTGGGACTGACCCCGCAGGCGGAAGCGGACTGCATCCGCATCAACGTACCGCCATTAACAACGGACCGCAGAAAACAGCTGGCCAAGGAAGCCAAGAAGTATGCAGATGAAGCCAAAGTCAATCTGAGAAACATCCGCCGCGCAGCGAATGAAAAGATCAAGAAGGACAAGGAAATTTCAGAAGATACTTCCAAGGAATGGCTGGACGACTGCCAGAAACTCACCGATAAATTTGTCAAAAAAGTGGATACACTGGCTGCGGCAAAAGAAAAAGACCTTCTCGAAGGATAAAACAGAAGCCCGCAAGGGCTTTTTTTCTTAGCATTGCTGTTTGGCATTTCTTCTTAACAATTCCTGGTTTTATGGCAGGAACAGAAAGGATATTCACTATGGAGGAAAAAATTCCGCATACCGCAGCCATTATTATGGACGGCAACGGACGCTGGGCCAAAAAACAGGGCCTGCCCCGCACAGCCGGCCATAAAAAAGGGGCTGACCAGGTCCGGGATGTAGCACTGGAAGCAAACCGGCGCGGTATTTCAAAACTCATTCTTTACGCGTTTTCAACGGAAAACTGGAAGCGGCCGGAAGATGAAGTGTCCTATTTGTGCAAGCTTCCGGGCCTGTTTTTTAACAAGTTCATCAAGGAACTGATGGCCAACAACATCCGGGTGACTTTTGCCGGGGAGCTGGACCGCTTTCCCAAAAGCACGCAGGATGTGATCAATAAAGCTGTTGAGCAGACTTCAGTCAATACCGGCATGGAACTTTGCCTGGCCATTAACTACGGCAGCCAGCGCGAGCTGCAAAGAGCCATGCAAAACTACGCCAGCGATGTCGCGCAGGGCAAACGGAAAAACGACCTGTCTGTCGAGGAAGTTTCCGGCTATCTTTTCGTACCGGAACAGGTCGATTTGCTCGTGCGGACCGGGGGAGAAGAGCGAATTTCCAACTTCCTGCTCTGGCAGATTGCCTATGCCGAGCTGATCTTTACCGACAAGGCGTGGCCGGATTTTGATGAAGCCGCGCTGGATGAATGCCTGGCTGAATTTGCAAACAGGCATCGCCGGTATGGAGGTCTGGACGATGAAGACTAGAATTTTGACGTCCATCCTGATTGTGGCCGTTGTCCTCTTTCCGATTGCCTGGGGCGGCTGGTGGCTGGAAGCTTTAGGAGTGGCGATTGTTCTTTGCGGCAGCTACGAATGGCTTCATGCCCTGCCAGGCTGGGCGAAATGGGGCTGGCCGGTATGGTTTTTAGCGGTGCTGTTTATACTGGCTGTTCCTGTTGTCTGGCTGTATTTTCCAAAGTTTATCTTTGCTTTGCTTGGATGCGGACTGATCCTGTTCTGGGCGCTGCCGATTTTTTGCGAAACGTTTGAAGAGCAGGATTCGATGGCGGTCATTACTTTTTTAGTCATCATGTCCATTGCCTTTCTTTGCATGCAGATTCTCTGCTTCAGGGAAAACCGGTATTTGTGGACGCTTTGCTTTGCCACATATGGTTCCGATACCGGCGCTTACTTTTCCGGCCGCTTTTTAGGAAAGCACAAGATGATCGAGCGCATCAGCCCCAAGAAAACCTGGGAAGGATTTTTTGGCGGCTGGGCGGTCGGCTTCCTGCTTTCATGGGGACTGAGCTTTCTGTATGGAAGCCATCTCAATCCGGCTTTGAATCTGGCGATCTGTATCCTTGCTCCGGTCTTTGCCGAGCTTGGCGATCTCTGCTTTTCGACCTTCAAGCGGGCGTTTCATAAGAAAGATTTCTCCTCCGTCCTTCCAGGGCATGGCGGGATTCTGGATCGTGTTGATTCTTTATTGATGAACTTTATTTTGTTTGGTATTCTTTACTCTGTTCTCTAGAAAGGAAACAACTCAATTGAATTTTGTGATCGGACTGCTCGCATTTCTTCTGATGCTGAGCGTCATTATCATGATTCATGAAACCGGACACTTTCTGGCCGCCAGAGCCTTTGGCGTCCATTGCCATGAGTTTTCGTTTGGCATGGGGCCGGTCCTGTGGCAGAAGCAGGGGAAAAACACGCTGTTTTCCATCCGCGCTTTCCCGATTGGCGGATATGTCTCCATGGCCGGCGAAACCGGCGAGACGGATGACGATCCGGATTTCTGGCTGAACAAAGTTCCGGATAACGAGAAACTCAACAACAAGCCGGCCTGGCAGCAGATTATCATCATGTCCGCTGGCGTCATCATGAACTTTTTGCTGGCCTGGCTGCTGTTTTCCGGTATTATCCAGGCTCAGGGCCAGGTTGGCGAAGAAGCGCTGCCGGTCGTTTACCAGGTCGTTGACAATACGCCGGCGGCCAAGGCCGGACTGGTCAGCGGCGACCGGATTTTGAAAGTAACCGCCGAGGATGGCAGTACGCTTGAACCGGAAACCCAGTCAGAGGTTTCGGAGTTCATGCAGTATAATCCCGGTGTTTCGACCTTTGAGATTTTACGGGGCGATGAAACCTTTACCGTAAAAATGCAGCCCGAACTCGACGAGGAAAGCCAGGTCTACCTGCTTGGCTTTACCGCTGAAGGACGCGTGCGCAAGGTGAATTTCTTTGAAGCGTATATCGAAGGCTTCAAGACGATGGTCGAAGATACAAAGATGATCTTCCGCTCGCTGGGCGCTCTGCTTCAGGGCAAGGGACTCGATTCGCTTTCCGGACCGGTTGGAATCTATAAAGTCACAGGCCAGGTGGTCAGCTATGGCCTGCTGCCGTATCTTTCCTTATGTGCCCTGATCTCTTTGAATATCGGTATCTTCAACCTGATTCCCATACCGGCACTTGATGGCGGAAGAATCCTGATTACTTGGCTGGAACGTATTTTCCGGCGCAAGATCCCGATGAAAATTGTTGAAGGCATCATCATGGCCAGCTTTGTGGCCCTGTTTGCTTTGCTGATCTTCTCCACCTACAACGACATCCTGCGCTTTTTCTAGATCAAGCACAGGGTCAATGCAGGCCGGATTCATGAATCGAATGGAAAAAGGCTGCCTGATCTGTACATTCTGTACAGCAGGCAGCCTTTTATAATGGCTGGATATGGATAGAAGATGACCAGTCTGCCAGATCAGGTCTTCCAGAGCTGAATCAAAGCCCGGACCCGGCTGTGCTTTGGGATGTGCTTTGGATTGCTGTCTGTTATTTCCTGGCTGTTTATTTTTTATAGACCGGAGCGAACTTTTTTTCAATGCCGGCAGTCAGTTCGTCACCGGCATAAGCCATATTGGCTTCCCGCAGGCCGACGGTCGGCAAAAACGCCTCAAGAACAGCGCTGTGGCCGTCTGGACGGTGATTTTTTGCATCGATAACGAAGAACCAGGTGCGCTTGCCATCTTCCTGGACCAGCTTGGCAGCCCATATTGCCTGGATATCGTCAAAGCGCTTGGCCGCTTTGCGGATGGCTTTTTGCGACAGAGGGGAGAGCTGTCTGGATGCATCTTCAAAATGCAGATTGCTTCCGGCTTCAAATTCTCTTTCTTCCAGCGAGGGAACCGATGGCGAGAAGGAGGCGAGAAACTGGTCGCGGGCAAAAGCAATGGCATTGCCTTCCGGATTGATAATCAGGCTGCCAATCTTCGGGTTTTCCCGGATCTGCAAATACAGGGCAGCAAAAGGAATTTGGATGGCATCCAGCTTTGTTGCGCCAGGGTATTTTGCCATCTGCTGCCGGCTGGTAAAAACAGGCAGGATGGTCCCGGCGTCGGTTTCGGTCTTGATCAGCAGGACGGGGATATCTTTCATAACCCCCTGCGAAACCTCCCGGGCAATTTCCATGCGCTTCTGTTCATTTTCCTTTTCCAGAAGCGAAGGATGAAGCAGCAGGTAGTAGGTATTGTCCTGCAGGCGCTCAATTAAGATCCTGGCATTTTCAGGCGTCTGGTTTGTCTTGAAGTTAGCGATCGCTCTTTCCAGCGTAATGGGATCTGTTGTGATAACGATCATTTCCTTTCTTTATTCTTGATTCTTTATTTTCGATCTTCATTTGTGGATCGGTCAGGCTGCAACGGCCTGCTTTGAAATGCAGGTCAGGCGGAATGAAACCGCTATGGATTATTCTGACATGTTGTCAGACAGATGTCATCCATGCAAAGAAAAACCGGTCCGGATCTGCGAAGAATCCGGGCCGGATGAAGTTGTCTGTGGATGAAAACCAGCGTGCCATTGCCTTACGCAGTCTGCTGGTTTCATTAAAAGCCAGCCTGGGCGGCAATGGCTCGCCAGGCACCAGCGCATCAGGTTCTGGGCGGGTTTTCTGGCAGTTTTAAAGATAGATCACAATGGCTGCCAGAAAGATCAGCGCCGCTGCGGCAATAAACAGGTGCCATATGAAATGATCGTAAGGCTTTTTCCGTACATAGAAGATCACGCCAATCGTGTAGCAAAGACCGCCGGCTAAAAGCAGCAGGATAAAATTGAGTCCGCACTGTTTCCACGCCTGGGGCAGGATGAAGACGGCCATCCAGCCCATCGCCAGATACAGGGCTAAAGACAGCTTTGGATGGGCATAGCGGGAAATGCTTTTGAGCAGCACGCCGCCGACAACCAGAGCCCATTCAACAGCCAGAATGGTCCAGCCGGCCCATACTTTAATCACGCTTAAGCAGATGGGGGTATACGTTCCGGCAATAGCCAGCAGGATGGAAATATGATCCAGCTTGCGAAAGACCAGTTTCCAGGTGGTGTTGTAGGGCATAATGTGATACAGGCAGCTGCCGCCAAACATGAGAATCATGCAGATCGTGTAGATGGCAATGCCAATGCAGCCGGTCCAGCCATCTTTCTGGTAGCCATAGACCGAAAGAAAGGGCAGGCCAAACAGGAACAGCAGCATCAGCACGCCATGGCTGATTGCATTGCCCACTTCTTCGCCAAAAGAAAGATGAACTGTTTCCTTCATCAGTTCTGGCGCCGGGCGGGCTGGAGAAACAGTATTGTTCATGAAAACCTCCAAATCCAGACAGCCAGGCGGGCATCGCTCATAAAAATAAGCTCATAAAAATAAATGGAAAGAAGCGATCGGGAGAGGCCGGCTGTTCATGTATTAAACAATCCAAATTATAATGAGATCTGGTTATCGAAACTAGATGGAAGCACGAGAAATTTAAGCTTTACCTAAAGCCAAACAACGGCAGATCTCATCCAATAAGATTGAGATTGGAAATCGCAGACAGAGACTGGATCAAGAATGAAAAATTCTGGCTTTCCCATAAGAAGAGCCTGGAAAAACTGCAAGGCAAACCGCTTAAAAAAGCTGATTCCATCTGGATCAGGCTAGATGGGGCACGTTGCAAGGTTTTCAACCGCCCGCAAACATGCGAAAATAACAAATTGAAACCCGGACCACACTGCTGACTTTGCTTTTTTTCGCACAAGCCGGCCGCAAAACTGGCCGAATGAACCGGGAATAAAGAACCCGGATTTTTGAAGATAAAAAGATTTGTGTTACAGGATTTCAAGATAAAAGACTTGCGTATCAGGAAAGGAGGGGATGGCTATGTTTTTAAAATCCATTGAGCTGAGCGGCTTCAAGAGCTTTGCCAACAAGACGCTGATCACCTTTGACAAGCCGCTGACCGGCATTGTCGGGCCAAATGGCTGCGGCAAAAGCAATGTGACCGATGCGGTACGCTGGGTGCTTGGCGAGCAGTCGGCCAAGTCATTGCGCTCGGGCAGCTCGCTCAGCGACATCATCTTTGCCGGCAGCCAGAGCCGCAAGCCGGTCAATATGGCCAAATGTACGCTCGTTTTTGACAACTCTACCCATATTTTTGACTCGCCCTTTGAAGAAATCGAAATCACAAGACAGATTTCGCGCGGATCCGGTGAAATCTCCAACTTCATCAACCGAACACCCTGCCGCCTGAAGGATATCCAGGATCTGGTCATGGATACCGGACTGGGCCGCGATTCGCTTTCGATCATTTCCCAGGGCAATATTTCCTCGTTTGCGGATGCCAAGCCGGAAGAAAGACGCCTGCTGTTTGAAGAAGCAGCCGGAGTCGCCAAGTACAAAAAGCGCAAAAAGGTTTCGCTCTCCAAGCTGGAAAATGTAAAAAACAACCTGGAGCGCGTCCAGGATCTGATTGATACTCACAAAGAGCAGGTGGATACCCTGGAAGAGCAGGCCAGAAAAGCCGAAGAATACAATGCGGCCATGGAGGAGCTCTCGTCCATTGAAATCAGTGTCCTGGCTTCGCGCATTCAGTCGATGAAGACCGAAGAAAACGAGCTCCAGACCCGGCTGGCAGCCATGAAGGAGCAGCAGCTGCTGCAGTCCATGGAAAGCGAAAAGTCAGAAAGCGGACTGGAAGAGATTTCCAGCCGGCTGGTTGAACTGGACGGCCGGATTTCGCAGGTACAGCGCGAGCTGGCCCAGGTGATGGAGGAATCCATGCGCCTGCAAAAGGAAAAAGCCGTCCTGGATGAGCGGCGCAAAAGCCAGCTGTCCTCACAAGACGAACAGGCCAGAAGGCAGTCCTTGATCGAGCTGTTTTCCGAAGCCAGATATGAATACGAAGACCGCAGAAACCGGCTGTCCCGGGCAATTGTCTCTTTACAGGGGGTCGAACAGAACCTGGATCGCAAAAACCGCGAACTGGATGAAATCAGCGCACGCCGCCAGTCCATGCAAAACGAAATCCATCGCATGGAAACTCAGCTGGCCGGTATTGAGTCCCGCCTGGCTCACCCTTACTATCGCAACCAGGGCGTGCAGGCCGTGATGAAAAATACAAACCGCCTCCAGGGCATTCATGGCCTGGTGCGGGATCTGCTTGAATGCGAAGACGAGTATTTGCCGGCCATTTCCATGGCCCTGTCTTCCGTCTCCGAGCAGATTGTCGTCAGCGACGAAAAAGCAGCCAGGGAAGCGATCGTATGGCTTAAGCGCACCCAGTCCGGCCGGGCTACATTTTTGCCTTTAACGGTGTGCAAGCCGCGCTATCTGGCCGACTGGCAGCAGCAGATTGCGAAAAAGACGCCAGGGATTTTAGGAAGTGCCGACCAGTTTGTCTTCTGCAGGCCGGAATATGACAGCCTGCGCTCCCGGCTGCTGGGCAATATTTTACTGGCGCAGGATCTGGAATCTGCAGGCAAAGCCGCCAGGGCGCTCAAACAGTCCGTCAAGATCGTCACTCTGGGGGCTGATGTGGTTCATGCCGGAGGTGCGATGAGCGGCGGTTCAGGAGCAAACAAGAATGTCAATCCCGTTCCGGGCCTGAAAAAAGAGAAGGCGCGGATCGAACAGTCCATTGCCGATCTGCAAAACGACCTGGCCACGATCGACCAGCTGATTGAAGAGCAGAAGGCGAGCCGCGATAAAACGGCAGATCTGCTGATGGGCGAGCGAATCGAAAAAGAGAAGCTGGCTAACATCGTCCAGGTCAAGAAGGAAAAATATGAAAGCCTGCAGCTGCAGATCGGGCAGATGAATCTGGAGCGCGACCAGGCCGAAGCCGGCAATAAGAATGAAAACAGCCTGATTTCCCGGCTATCCGCCCTGCATGAAAAACAGGATACGCTCCAGGCAAACCAGAGCCGGCTGGCCCAGGAAAAAAGCGAACTGGCCAGCCAGCAGGCTATGCTGCAGGAAAAAGGCCGCAAAGCCAGGCGGGAAGCATCGGCTTTAAGCGCCGCCATCCAGAAAGACGAGCTGGACCTTGCCCGCATTGAAACCCGGCTGGAGCAGGATCTGCTGCGTCTTGGCTCCGAGTATTCCCTGACCTTTGAAGCGGCCCTGGAAAAAATGAAGCCGGTCGACATGGCCCAGGCCAATATTGAAGTCAAGGCCCTGCGCAGGCAGATTGTACAGCTTGGCAATGTAAACCTGCAGGCTCCCGAACAGCTTAAGGAAGTCCGGGAAAAATACGAGTTTCTTTCCAGCCAGAAGCAGGAGCTGGAACAAGCCGCCAAACAGATTCTTTCGGCGGTGGATGAAATGGATGCCACGATGGTGGAGCAGTTTGAGACGATGTTCAACCGGATCAATGACTGCCTGGAAGAAGTGTTTACGGCCATGTTTGGGGGCGGCAAAGCCCGCCTGGTTCTTTGCGACCCCAATGATTTGCTCAATACCGGCGTCGATGTCGATGTCCAGCCCCCGGGAAAAGCCGTCAAAAACCTTTCAACCTTTTCCGGCGGGGAAAAGGCCCTCATTGCCATCTCGGTGCTGTTTGCTATATTAAAAGCAAGAACCATACCATTATGCATCTTTGATGAAGCGGAGGCCGCACTGGATCAGGCCAATGTCGAGCGCTTTGCCCGCTACCTGTCCAACTTCAAGGACTCTTCGCAGTTTATTACAGTTACCCACCGTCCGGGGACGATGGAACAGTGCGATACGCTGTATGGAATTACCATGCAGCAGGACGGCGTCAGCCAGGTGCTGAAAGTCCAGCTCAAGGATGCAGCCCAGATGAGCCAGTAAAGACTGGCGAACAGGAGTAAAATTATGGCATTTTTTGAAAAGCTGAAATCCAAGTTTGTCCGTTCCAAGGACAAGGATAAATATCTTTCGGGCCTGTCCAAAAGCCGCAAGAGCTTTGGCGACCGGATCCGCGCATTGTCCAACAGCTTCCATGGCATTAACGACGAACTGCTTGAAGAGATCATGGTCATCTTGCTCGAGAGCGATATGGGCATCCACACTGCCCAGAAAATCGTTGACGAGTTTGAAAGCCGCGGCAAGGAAATCAAGAACTATGATTCCATGGAAGACTATCTCATTGAGATTCTCTATTCTTTCTATAATCCGGATAAAGACGAAGACTGGCAGCTCAATCCCGATGGCCCGACCGTTATTTTAATGGTTGGGGTCAATGGATCGGGCAAGACGACAACAACTGCCAAGCTGATCAACTATTTCCAGGAACAGGATCTGCACCCCGCCGTTGCCGCAGCCGATACGTTCCGGGCCGGGGCCGTGGAACAGATTGAAATCTGGGCCGACCGGCTGAATGCGCCCTGCATTGCCGGCCGGGAAAAACAGGATCCGGCTTCAGTCATCGTCGATGCCTGCCGCTATGTCAAGGAACACGGCAATGAGGTCTTAATCTGCGATACGGCCGGCCGCCTGCAGAACAAGACCAACCTGATGAAGGAACTGGAAAAGATGAGCCGCGTAGCCGGCAAGGAAATTGAGGGGGCTCCGCATGAAACCTGGCTGGTGCTGGATGCAACGACTGGCCAGAACGGAATCAGCCAGGCCAAGGAATTCATGGAAGTGACGCCGGTTTCCGGCATTATCCTGACCAAGATGGATGGCACCGCCAAAGGCGGCGTCGTAATGGCGATTCGCGACCAGCTCGGATTGCCGGTACGCTTTCTGGGACTGGGCGAAAAGCCGGAAGATTTACGGCCTTTTGACCTGTCGAGCTATCTGATCGGCATTACCAAAGGCCTTGAAGAAGACTGATGATCTCGCATCTTGAGGCCAATGCTCTTTATGATCTGTATGGAGAGCTGCTTTCCGCCAGGCAGCGGGAAGTGCTGGAGCTCTATTTCCAGGAGGACCTGTCGCTCAAGGAAATCCAGGAAAATCTCGAGATTTCCAAGGCTGCCGTTTATGACGCCCTGAAAAAGGGAATCGCTGCCATGGAGCATTTTGAAGAAATTCTCCATTTAATGGCCAGGACAAAAAAACTCCAGGAATTCCTGGAAGACCACCCGCAATATGAACAAGAACTGGGCAGCCTGCTTTAACGGCTGCCTTTTTATCTGGCCGGACGGAACCATCTCTTTGTTTTTGGCGGGCAGACCCCTCTGGACTCTGGCTGGAACAGAAGCTGGAAACTGGCCGCAAACCGTTTCGGCCTGCCAGCCGGCCGGACTGGATGAAGTTCCAGGAATGATGGCCTGGCCAACTGTTTCCGGCTGTAAACGCAATCAGTTTGTGAAAAAAGAAACAATTCAGGCCTGCGCCTGGCCTTCGGCGGAAAATGGGCAGGCACTTTGAAAGAACCGTCTAAAGTTGGAGAGAATTGGCCGGCGAGGCATTGACGGAATGGACAGGCAATCAAAAAAGGATACACTGAAAGTATTGAAGAAAAGAGGAGCAGAAAAATATATGGCTATTGTAATGTCAGTAAATGCCGGAAGTTCGTCCCTGAAATTCCAGGTGTATGAAATGCCGGAAGAAAAAGTTCTGGCCAAAGGGCTGGTAGAAAGAATCGGCCTGAAAGACGGCATATTCTCCATTACTGTTGATGGTAAAAAATATACAGAAACAACGGATATCCCCAACCACGAAGTGGCAGTCAAAATGCTGGTGGATGCGCTGATCAAGCACCACGTTGTCAATGACCTGTCGGAAATTAAGGCTGTCGGCCACCGCATTGTGCATGGCGGCGAGTTCTATGCCGATTCAGTTGTCGCTACCCCGGACGCGGTGGAAAAAGTGGAAGAGTGCATTCCGCTGGCCCCGCTGCACAATCCTGCCGGCCTGACCGGTTATAAAACATTCGACAAGATCCTGCCGGATGCGGTTCACACTTTTGTTTTTGATACCGCCTTCCACCAGACCATGCCGGAAGAAAACTTTATTTATCCAATTCCTTACGAATACTATGAAAAGGACCATATCCGCCGCTATGGCTTCCACGGAACTTCCCACAAGTTCCTGACCGAGCGCTTAGCTGAAATTGAAGGCAAGAAGCCGGAAGAAATGAACATCATCACCTGCCACCTTGGCAATGGTGCTTCCATTACTGCCGTCAAGGAAGGCAAGTCCTTCAAGACATCCATGGGCCTGACCCCGCTGGCTGGTGTGGAAATGGGAACCCGCTCAGGCGATATTGACCCGGCAATCCCGATGGTCCTGGAAGAAAAATACGGCTACACTCCAAAAGAAATGGACAACATCCTCAACAAGAAATCGGGCCTGCTTGGCGTTTCCGGCGTATCCTCCGACAGCCGCGATATTGAAAAGGCTGTTGAAGAAGGCAATAAGCGTGCAGCCCTGGCCAAGAAGATTTTTGATGACCGCGTGATTGAAACCGTAGCCGGCTACTATGGCCTGATGGGCGGTGCTGATGCGATCGTCTTTGCCGGCGGCATCGGTGAAAATGCGATCGATATCCGCAAGGCAGTTGTTGACGGCCTTGGCGCTCTGGGCGTAAAGCTGGATGATGAAGCCAATAACTGCCGCGGCAAGGAAGTCAAGATTTCGGCACCGGACTCCAAGCTGGATGTTTATGTCATCCCGACCGATGAAGAAGTCATGATTGCCCGCGACGCCTACAGGAACCTCGAAAATGCCTGAGGATTTTTCGAAAGAAGCCAGAAAACTCTTCGATACGATTGAAAAGGCCGATCCGATTATTGTCTTTCGCCATGTCAATCCGGATGCCGATGCCACAGGAAGCCAGCTGGGCCTGGTTGAATGGCTGAAATTCGAATACCCGCACAAGACGATTCTTGCGGCCGGCCAGGGCGAAAGCATGGATGATATCGCCGATGACCAGTTTGAAAATGCCCTGGCCATCATTACCGATACATCCAATGCCGACCGCATCGATGACCAGCGCTTTAAAGACACTCCGGCAAAAGCCCGGATTGATCATCATGTCAAAGTCGAGGACTTTGGCGAAATGGATATCGTCGATGACAAGGCCGCTGCGGCCTGCGAAATCGAAGCGCTCCTGTTCAGGGATGCCGGCAAGACGATTCCCGTCAAGGCAGCCCAGCATTTAATGGACGGCCTGATTGCCGACAGCCAGCGCTTTACCATTCCTACCGTCCGGCAGGAGACATTTGATGCCGCCAGCTGGCTGGTCAGCCAGGGAGCAGATCCCAATCTTTCGGCCAAAACGCTGTTTAACCGCTCGTTTGCGGATTTCCAGCTCAGCACCCGCATCCGCCATAAGGCAGCGCTGCGCAAGAAGTTCCTGTTTTCACTCGTCAGCATCCAGGACTATCTTTCCCTGGGCGTGCCGTATGAGGAAGCGAAAAACCAGGTCAACTGCCTCAGTGCGATTTCCGGCATTGAAATATGGGCTCTCTTTACCGAGCAGCCCGATCATCTCTACAGTGCGTCGCTGCGCTCGGCCAGCATTTCCGTCCGTGAAATTGCCGCTGAATTTGGCGGCGGCGGACATGAATGCGCCTGCGGCATCAAGAATCTGACCAGCGATCAGCTGGCCGTCTTAATTGAGCGCCTGACAGAACATTCAATCCCGGATCCCGTTAGGCCGGAAAATACAGACACACAGCATGCCTGAAGCCTGTGGTCATCCGCCTTTCATTGAAAGAGCAATGAGCCGCAAGCCATATCGAAATGAAGCTTTGATCCCGGAAACTGACACGTTTCCGGGATTTTTGGGCTGTTTTTATCCTCCGGCCAGAAGACCCCGACTGAATGGGCAAAACTAGATTCTGAAAGAATTGACCATGAGCCTTGCTCCCCGTTCAGTCGGGGATGAATGGCCGCCCGCCACAATCCTGAAAGGCGTGAGCGAGCTTTTTGGTGTGTCAGGCATGGCACACATCTTACCGGTGAAAGTCCGGTCACGGGTATTTGTCGCCAAGTGCAGCGAACCGCAAGCCGAAAGCCGCGAGGCTGGGGTGAAGGAAGCGGTGCAGCAAATCTGACGAGCCTGCGAACAGAAACCTGATACAAGGCCAAATGGCGGGTAAGGCTGCAAAACAAACCAAAGCCCTGAAGACAAACGTAAAGCCAAGACGGTAAATCAGGAGGCTGTGCACAGAAAGATGTGTGTCTTACCCCGAGAGATCTCGCAGACGCCAGTTCGAAACGCTTTAAAACCAGCAATCGGTGGGGCATATGATGCCTGCGCTCACAAATAAGGTTTACTGCGGGAAGTCAGCTGAGGGCATAGCAGGCGAAAGCTGAAGGCCCTAATGTTGTATAAAGCGAATCGCTCTTATTGTAATGATTCCTGAAGCCCGGATGCCAGGATATCCTGCAACGGCGGAGCGTAACCGTCGATGGAAAAGGGGGGCGAGGGTGTCAGGTCTCATCTGTAAGAAAGAAGGAAACGCATCATGCTTCTAATAAAGCAAAAGCATGAGACATCATTTATACAATGTAGCGCCGTATACGAGAAGCGTACGTACGGTGCAACGGGAGGGGCGGGAGCCAATTCTCCCCTCTACCCTATTGTGCAACTAACTGGCAATGTATCACCCAGCTTTTTAGTTGGCGTTATCTCCTTAATAAAGAGATATATGGTATCACATATGGTATAATAATACTAATTAAGGAGGTGAATAACCAATGGATGAAACGAACAGCAAAGACGGCCTGACGTACTCCGACCGCAAAGTGCAGATCAATCCAGGCCATCCGTTATATGAGTGGTGTTCGACAGTTA
>LinusII_BA0109CM-p1__coassemble_2352_pt1 | contig 10717 bp, 10 predicted proteins | sample LinusII_BA0109CM-p1__metabat2_high_PE_031 | metagenome-assembled genome bin LinusII_BA0109CM-p1
TTTAATTATTGTCTGACTTTCCTGGAAATCCATGAACTGAAAAAAAGCTGAATGAAAGTTTAAAAGAGAAATCAGCCGCTCATCAAACAGAAATTATAGCCGCTTTCAGCCTGGCCAGCCTTAACACCGTATTTTTTCCCCTGGCGTTAGTTATCCAGAATATCCGGGCAATACCACAGGTATTTCAGGCTCAGCAGCGAAGAACAAAGCGGCTGGAGATTTTAGATTCTCTTTCATCGGGCAGTTTGGCAGATTTTACGAATATTTCGAGAAAAAAAGAGGAGCTTTTACTGTTTAAATGCACAAAAGATGCCTGAAAACCAAAATACCTGACAGATCATCTGAAAATCAGATCGTAAAAGCTGCTCTGCAGGAAGAACAAAGCGGCTGGCCCGTTTCTCGAAAAGTTCCGGTTTCAGAAACCTTCCGGCTTGAAAAAGATGAAAAATATCGTAATCCGCCGGCATCCGCTGCGCTTTTCTTTCTGGTTCTTGGACTTTGCCCGGATCTGATTTCAGGATTGACCCTGTTACTTTCTGGAACTGTATTGATTTGGAATTGTATGGAAGAGGAGAGCCTGCCTGGTCTGTTCCCTATCCAGTTTCCAGAACCTGGATGATGGAACAGATAAAATGCTCATCAAAAAAGGACCTCCTGCCATGCAGGAGATCCTGGATTGAATGCAGATTTTCGAGAAATCGAAAAGCGGGTATACCGGTATAGGCAGAAAACAGGAAACAGAATCCTGCGTGACGAAGTTTACTGTACAGGCGTTGCCTGGTTTTCCGGCTGAGCTGGAGTTTCTGGCTGAGAAGCAGCCGCATTTGGATCCGGAGCTGGAGTATTGGGATCAGCAGCAGACGATTCGCTGGCTGGTGCATTAGGATCCTGAGCAGGCTGGGCATTGGGATCGGTGCTCTGGCTCGAACCGGATGATGAAGCACTCGATTCTTCAGAAGGCTTTTCATATTTGGGAGCGTCTGGATTGTTTTCAATGTAGTCGGAAATGGCCGCAGCAATAGCCTTGGCGATTTTATCCTGCTCTTCCGGATTGGTCAGGCGTTCCAGATCGGTCGGGTTGGTCATGTAGCCAAGCTCGATCAGCGTGGAGTGGATATCCGACATCGTGACCAGCTGCAAAATCCTGTTGTCAGCGATGGTATAGTTGCCATCCCATCCCACAGCCTCCATGTTTTCTTCGATCTTGCTCACCAGGTCTTTCATCGTGGAGTCGGTTGGATTGACAATGAAGAGCGTTCCTTCTACTGAAGGGTCTTCATACGCATTGGCATGAATGGAAAAGGTGTATTCGGCGCCTGTTTCTTTCTGTTTGTCCAGGCGGTAGTTCAAATCGGTTTCTTCGTCTTGAAACCAGGGCGCATCATCCGTTGTCCGGGTCATTTCAACCTTGATATTCGGATTGAACTCCTCAAGATACTGGGCAATTTTTTTGGTAATGGCCAGGTTGATGTCTTTTTCAAGGACATCCCCGGCTACATTCCCGCCATCCAGTCCCCCATGACCGGCATCCAGTAAAACAGTAACCGGTTCTTTGTCCGATTTGGAATAGGTTTTGTAGGTGATTGAGCCTGGATCATCGGATGAATTTTGCGAGTCGCCGCCGGAGGGCTGATCGGAGATGATGACATCTTCTTCGGCAGCCTTATACGTCCGGGTAAACAGCGTGCCGTAAAGAAACAGAGAAACAACGGCTAATCCCGCAATGTATAAGGCAATGGACAGGTTTTTATTTCTGGAACCGCTGAGTTTTGGCATGGTACCTCCCTGACTGGCTGTCTGTCTGTAAAGTGGCGGGTCACACTGACCCAGACCAGATCCAATTAAGCAGATTCAGCATTGATCCGGTCATGCTGGCATCAGATAAAAAATCTGACTCAGTATAAAACAAATCGAAAAACGGTGCATGGTCAAAAGCAGTCTTCTGCCCGTAGGAAAAAACCTTCCGGCTCATGAAAAAGAAGGGCAGAATATCGCTCTATATTTTAAATGGTCAGGAGGCAAAGCCATGAAGTCTGTGACCATTCTTTCAAAACTGTTACCAGGAAAACTTGAAAAGCCATATTGAAAAGCAGGAGAATCCTCCGGATTTTCCGGATCAATCAGGCATTGGGATTTTCCTGGATAGTTTCATTAATGGCGGCTGCAATGGCTGCAGCTGCTTTATTCATCTTTTCCTCATCTTTCATGGCAGAAAGATCGGAGGCATTTTTCAGCGAGCCCAGCTCAAACTGAAGGGCATGCGAATTGGCCATGGAAATAAGCTGGAGCGGGTAAGTATCTGTCGTCACCATATCGGAAGGATCGTTCCAGCCCATGCTGGCCAGGTTGGCCTGCGCCTTTTGTGCAAGGCTCTGGGCGGCATAGTCATCCGGATTGACAAACCAGGTCATACCCGGATTTTCATCCTGCCCATGGGCATGAATTGAAAGGAAATAATCGGCATTCGTTTCATCCTGGATATTGCGCCGCCATACCAGGTCTTCCCAGCCGCTTCCCTGCGGCGAGCCGGTATCCGTGTCGCGGACCATGACTACATTCAAATTGGGATTTTGCAGGGCCAGCTGGTCCCGGATTTTTCTGGCCAGATCCAGCGTAATATCTTTTTCCATTGTGCCGTCGCTGGCCGCATCCCCGGAATCTTTACCGCCATGACCGGCATCAATCAAAATGGTCTTGACCACGGCCTGATCGGACTGGGGGATAATGGGAAAGCCAAAGACTGCATTGCTCTGGTCTGAACCGGCACTTTCTGAATCCGTCGATTCAGAAGAGACGGATTCATCAGAAGAGGATTCCTGGCTGTCAGTACCGGATGAAGTCTGGGAATCCGGGGCCTGCCCGGAGCCATCACTTCCCGATGCTTCCTGGTCCTGGGAATTTTCATCTGCCGGCTGGCTTTCCTGCTGGCTGGCCGAAGCCATTGGATCCTGGCTGGCCTGCTTTTTGAGCTGGGCGGGTTCGCCATTGACGGCGGCCAGAATCCGCTCGCTGGTCACAGGAGCTGTATCGGAAACGGTATGAGCAAAGACAGTCTGGTAAAGAGCCATCGATACGGCCCCCAGGCCAAGGATATAAACCAGAGCCGCCAGCCGGGAGACTTTGTGCCCTGGCCTTTTGGAAGAAGGCCGGTGCGCTTCTGGACTGGATCCAGCCGGATTTTCAGGGCTTTTATGGATTTCATACTTGTTTTTTTCAGCCATTTTTGCCCCTCCTTCCGGCAGTCTGCTTAAAAGCTGTTTTATCTTAGCATACCGAGTCCAGTCCGCAGAGATTCAAAAAATCTGGACTGGCGTTTCTGGCTCTTTTTTCGGATCAGGCAAATAACGCAGTACCAATCCGCACCTGATTGCTTCCATGGGCAATCGCCTGCTTGTAGTCATGGCTCATTCCCATCGACAAGGTATCCATAGACGGATATTTTGTTTTTGCCTGGTCGTACAGGGCTTTGACCTGGTCAAATTCGCCGGCAATCAGATCCTGGTCGTCGGTGTTGGAAGCAATTGTCATTAAACCGCGCAAACGTAAATGGGGCATTAAAGAAATTTCTTCCAGCAGGGAATCAAGCTGGTCAATGGGCAGGCCGGTTTTGTTTTCATCCTGCCGGGAGACTTTGACTTCCACCAGGATGTCCTGGACGATTCCCAGTTTAGCGGCCTGCTTCTCGATTTCCTTAGCCAGCTTCAGGGAATCAACCGACTCAATCATCGAGACTTTGCCGACAACATACTTCACTTTGTTGGTCTGCAGATGGCCGATAATGTGCCAGTCATAATCCGGGTTGTATTTTTCCAGGAACTCCTGGACCCGGTTTTCGCCAAACGTCCGGACCCCCAGCTCGTACAGCTGGTCGACTTCCTCACGGGTATGTTTTTTGGTGACCGCAACCAGCCGTACATTGGGATCGGCCAGGCGTTCTTCAATCAGTTCTTTATTCATTCCACTCACCCTTTCCTTATTTTATTTTGTATTATTTTATTTCGTATTTGATTTTTGGCTTTAAATTTCCGGTGCTGTTTTCCATCTTTTCCGGATCCGCCTGATCTGATTTTGCACCTTCCTTGACCAAAAACAGAAAAGAGGATGCAGTTTGAATTGTAGCGGCGAAAAAACGATAAGACCAGAATCCGGCCAGATCGTAAGAGCGGCTAAAAGAAACCGCTTTATTTCCCGTCCGGGATCAAAGTCCTGGAGCTGTCTGTTCCTTGTGCCCAGGATTCTTGTCCTGTTTCCTCTTTGAATTTTCTCTTTTCGTTTTAAAGAGATCAGGCTGGAAACAGCTTTTCCTGGCGGGAGAACAGGTGATGATCCAGGGCAGGAGAAGCCTGTTCAATCAGCACCTGCGAAAGCTGCGGTTCCAGAATCCAGGTTTTAGCCTGTACGGCATCGAAAATCACCGGCATCCGGTGATGCCATGGGCTGACTGAGGGGTTGGCTTCCTTGGTCAGGATGACAAATCCATCATCGAGTATAAGGGCTCCCAAATAGAGAGTCTGGCCGGGTTCGAAAAAAGAAACTTTCTGTTTTTCGGGATCCCACTCATAAAACCGGGAGCAGACGACCACTGCCCGGTTTTGCTTAAAGGCTTTTTTAAACATCCATTTTTCAGCTGCCGTTTCTGAACGGGCGTTGATCACCTGCTGCTTTTTGCCGTTTCGCTCATAGGAATAACCAAACGTCCGGATTTCGCCTTCCAGATCCATGGTGCCTGGTTTCTGGACAAGAACCAGCGCCGGCATGGAAGGATAGATATCTCCAAAATGGAGTTCCCCCTGGATCCAGGCAGGGATCTGGGCAATGGAGGCTGCCTGAAAGAAAGAATCTTCATGAATCAGAAATCGTCCGCACATAGAATAATCTCCTTTACTGACAGATCAAGTGTAACATTCAGGACAAAAAGCGATTTTCCCCAGCACATCTATTTTTCCTGCCTTTTCATCCGATGGCCTGTTTTTTGAATCTGGTCAGGAGGATTCCCCTCAAAGAGACCCCAGATCAAGGAGCGCAAAGAGAAAAGTGAAGATATGAAAAGTCAGCAGCCTTGAACAAAACTGCTGACGATTTTGAATGGAAAGAGATCTGAATTCAGCTTATGGATGTTTCAAAACCTGCCTCATTGTTAAAATCATCCATAAGCGCAGATCAAAAAGGCTCAACGCCCTGGCTGCTGTTCAAGCCGGCTGATTTCATGCTCCAGGCATGTATTGAGCGCTTCAAGAAAAAACAGGACAAACGGAGTAAGATCGCCCCGGTTGAGCGGATGTTCACAGGTCTTAAAGGCTTGCGCGTATTTGTGCCGCCGGCCATACAGAGCGGCGGATAATTCAAAAGCACAGAGCATTCCAAGCTGTTCAGCCAGAAAAAGAGCCGTGAGATAGCGGCAAAGGCGGCCGTTGCCATCATAAAAGGGATGAATATAGCCAAAGAGAAAGTGAAAGACTGCCGCCCGGAACAAGACGGTCATCCGTTCATCATGGACAATTGTTAATGCTTCCTGCAGATCGCGCTCAATCTGTTTTTCCGGCCAGATACCGCAATGAATCTTCTGGTTTCCTTTAAAATAATAAACCGCCTGCGCCCGGAACAGGCTCCCATCTGGTATATTATCCGGATCCTCCTGGCAAATCCCGGCCAGAAGCATCCCGTCATAGATCAGCCGGATTTTTTGAAGATGTTCAGTAAAGCGGAAGCTGCTTGAGCTCAGAAGAGCAGCGTACTGGCAAGTCATGCCGGAAAAAGGTCTGGCAGGATCCTGCGGATTTGAAAAAGCCGCTTCCAGCGCCGGCCTTGAAGCATGGATATTTTCGATGGCACAGCTCAGTTCAATTTCACGAAACAGGGCTTCATGCAGCCAGACTTCCCGGATCGAAGAATTCAGGAGAATCTTGTCGAAGCGGGCAATATTATGGAGTACAGATTCCTGCAGCACCAGAAGCTGCCTGGTCGGGACCAGAAAAGCAGGCCACTTTCCAATGCGGATTGAAAAATGGAAACTGGATTCGCTGTCATACCGTTCATGATATTTTTGTAAATAAAGATCGCCATCTTCATGGAATAAAGATTCGAGAATCCGATAGCCAGACTTTGCCATATTTTCACCTCCAGCTCCATCCGGCCTGATCCGGGCAAAACAGGATGCAGTTCCGGCCGGTTCCTGTGGATGAGCTCCTTCGCTGATCAAAAGGGATGGTTTTGATCAGTGAAAATGATTTTCGGGCTTTTGAATGAGGAAAAATCCGGTTTTTACTCAATGAAAATAAATTCAGCCATTTTGAAAAACGGAAAAAGGCGATTTTGATCAGCGAAAGCCATTTTCCAGTTTCTGGTTCATTAAAATGAATGATTTAAATCTGTGAAATCGCCTTGCAGCTTCTGGCTGATTCAGCAGGATCACAGTATGCGAATTCTTGCTGGCCAGCCGTGCTCTTATGGCTGGCAGGCAAACGGATTGTGTTGCCTGTAACAAATATTAGAAAGGACAGACTATATGACATGTAAAAAGGGATGTCTGATTGTATTTGAAGGAAATGACGGGGCAGGGAAAACGACAGCCCTGAATACGTGTGCCGCCAGGCTGAAAGAAAAAGGCTATCCCGTTCTGGTCACCCGGGAGCCGGGCGGGGCACCGGTGGCGGAAAAAATCCGTTCTTTGCTGCTGGAGATCGGCAATGATATGGATCCAAAAACGGAAGCTTTGCTGTATGCGGCTTCGCGCCGGGAACACCTGGTCAAAACCATTTTGCCGGCCATTGAAGCCGGCCAGATTATCCTGTGCGACCGGTTTCTCGATTCTTCGCTGGCGTATCAGGGGTACGGGCGCCGGCTCGGGCGGGAAGCAGTGGAAGCGCTCAATGATTTTGGCCTGGAAGGCTTCCGGCCGGACCTGGTCCTGTTTTTTGCGCTGGATGTCGAAACGGAAGCCAGACGCATGGCCGGGCGCGGCCAGCCTGACCGGCTGGATCTGGAAGACAAAGCCTTCCATGAGCGGGTGCGCGAGGGATTTGAAGCGCTCAACAGACGGGCGGATGATTCTGCCGGGCGGATTGTTGTTGATGCTGCCCAAAGCCGCGAGGCGGTCGCTGATTTTGCCCTGGCACAGATTGAGGACTGGCTCAAGGCCTGCGGTTTAAACCATCCAGGGCAGCCGGCTTCCTCAGCAAGCCAGCTCCAGGAAGCGCTCAAAGCGAAGCCAGACGCATCCTGCTTCCCGGAGAATACCGGAAATAATACAGGGACGGATCATGATTGACAAGAAGCTTCTCAAGGAACAGCAGCCGGTCGCTTACCGCACGCTTTCCCATGCACTGCTTTCCGACCGCCTGTCTCATGCCTACCTGTTTTATGGATCATCGGGCAGCATCAAGGCGCGCCTGGCATTGCTGATGGTGCAGTCGCTGTTCTGCTCGAATTGCGATGAAGACGGCTTTGCCTGCCAGGAATGCGAAAGCTGCCAGCGGATTGCCCGCGAGGAAAACCCGGATGTCTACTGGCTTCATAACGGGGGACTGCGCCGCTCAAAGCCGCTCACCCGCAAGGAACTTGATGCCTGGTGGAAACAGAACCAGGTTGAAACCGCCCAAAAAAAATGGACGATTCGCAAGGAAGATGTCCTGGCTATCCAGGATGCCTTTGCCGTCAGCGCCCTGACCAGCCGCCAGAGGCAGGCGTATATCCTGGAGCAGTATGACCAGGCTACTCCCTCGGCTTCCAATTCGCTGCTCAAGTTTCTGGAGGAACCGAAAGAAGGCCTGTTTGGCATTCTGACCGTTGATGAGCTCTCGAATGTTCTGCCCACGATCGTTTCCCGCTGCCAGCTGATTCCTTTTCGCAGCCAGAGCCGGCAGGCAGCCAGGCAGGAGCTGCAGGAACTGATTGATGATGAGCAGCTGGTGGCCATACTGGCTGGGGCGGGGTATGACCTGGCAGCGGCAGGCAGCCTGCTGGAAGATGAAGCGGCTTTTGAAATCCGGGATGCTGCCAAAGAGTACTGGGCTAACCGGACCGACCATATGGCGCTGGTCAGCCTGCAGACCGGCGTCTTTGCAAAAAACGCCAAGCTCTCCCGCCATGGCCTCAAGTTTTTTCTGCATTGCCTGCTCTACTTCCTGGAAGAGGAAAACAGGCTGGATGCCCTTCATCTGGATTTGCGGCTGATTTTGCTGGAAGCTGTTGATGCGCTGCGCCTGCCGCTTGATCCGGCCCTGCTTTTAGAGCGGGTCTGCCTGCAGATCATGCAGCGAAGCCGCGCCGGCTGAACCATCACTCCTTCAAAAAACTGTGCCATCGGATAAATAGCCGGTCCTGCCTGGCAAAAAGACAGAATCCGCAAAGCCGGAAAGAGGCAGGACAAAGAGAATCCAGTCCGGAAAACAAAATTCAGAGAATATAATAGAGAATATAATATGGAAGAAAAGAGGATACACTTTTCACCATATTCGCGTTTTTTGATTGAATTTTTAGAAAAGAAGCCAGAATCTGGCCGAAATGAATGGTCTGCAGCCTGTAAAATGAATCAGGAAATCTGCAGGCTCAATAAAACCGGCCTGATCCGATTTAATGCAGAAGACGATGGAACAATAAACAGAATAAAATAAAAAGACTCAGTATCCAGATTAGAAAGAATAAACGGCCAGCCTGCCAGAAAGAGAAAGAAGGCCGGCCGGTGAGGAAAAGTATGAGCAAAACCCAGAATCCGGCAGCTGCACACAAGCCGGCTGCCAAACCCCAGCCTTTTCCCTATATGGTCTATATCCAGTTTGACGGCTCCAAAAAAGCGTATTCGTTTGGCGCGTATGAGGAGTACAAAACCGGCGAGCCGGTCGTTGTAGAAACGGTGCGCGGCCAGGAAATCGGAACGGTGTTTGTGCCGTCATTGCCTTATGACCAGTCCAAAGTCAAAGGCGATGTGAAGCCGATTTTACGCCGGGCGAGTGAAAAAGACCTGAAGCGAAAAGAAGAAAACGAAGAAAAGACAAAAGAAGCCATGGAAATCTGCCAGGAAGCTGTCACAAAGCTTGGCCTGGATATGCACCTGATTTCCTGTGAATATACCCTGGACCGCGCCAAGATCATGTTTACGTATGTCAGCGATGACCGCGTCGATTTCAGGGGCCTTCTTAAGGAGCTGGCCAGCCAGCTGCAGGGGCGCATCGAGCTGCGCCAGGTCGGGCCGCGCAACAAAGCCAAGCTAGTGGGCGGAATTGGGGCCTGCGGCATGGAATGCTGCTGCAGCCGCTTCATGTCGGATTTCGACACCGTCTCGATCAATATGGCCAAAAACCAGCTGCTGGCCTTGAATATCTCCAAGCTTTCCGGCCAGTGCGGTAAGCTCAAGTGCTGCCTGCGCTTTGAAAATGACAGCTATTCCGAACTGCGCAAGGATTTGCCCAAGCTCAATTCCCAGATCGAATACAACGGCAGCTGGTACCGGATTTCGGGCATGAATGTCCTGCAAAAACAGGCCAAGCTGGAAAACCGCGAAGAAACGCTGTTTGTCTCATTTGATGAACTGTTCCCCGGCAGAAAGGAAAACCATGAACCGACAGAAAAGCTTCCAGAATGAAGACGGGCCGGCCCTTTTCCTGGTCCCGACCCCGATTGGCAACCGCCAGGAAGTCTCGCCCCGCACTTTAGCCGTCCTTGAAGGGGCAGATGTCATTGCCTGCGAGGATACGCGCAATTCCGGAACGCTTCTAAAAAGTCTGGGCATCTCCCGGCCGCTGATTGCCCATCATGAATTCAATGCCGCCAAAAGCACCCCGGGAATTGTCAAGCTGCTGGCAGAAGGCAAAAAGGTGGCAGTCATCTCCGATGCCGGATATCCGCTGATCTCGGATCCGGGTGCGATTCTGGTCCAGTCAGTTATTGACGCCGGCTTTCCGGTCATTCCTGTTTCCGGACCGAATGCGGCTTTGGATGCCCTGGTTGCTTCAGGACTGCCCACCAACCACTTCCTGTATTACGGCTTTCTGGACTCACGCCAGACAAAGCGGAAAAAAGAGCTGGAAAGCCTGAAAGACTTTCCCTATACGATGATTTTTTATGAAGCGCCGCACCGCATTGGTAATACGCTCCAGGATCTTCTGGACGTGCTGGGCGACCGGCGCATGGTCCTGGCCCGGGAGCTGACCAAGCTGCATGAAGAATTTCTGCGCGGCAGCATCCGGGAAATCCTGGAGGCCTGCCATGATCTGAAAGGCGAAATGGTCCTGGTCGTTGAGGGCAATACCGCAAAAAATACCGCCACGCTTGAAGAGGCAGTCTCCCTGGCGCTGCAGTATGTTTCTAACGGGCTCAAGCCCAAGCAGGCGGCAGCCAAAGCCGGCGAACAGACCGGATTTGGCAAGAATGAGATTTACCAGGAAATGATGCGCCGCAAGGAACAGGAATAATCCAGGACCGGTTCTGCAGGTCCTGGAAAAACCAGAAGTGCAGACCGGATCGATCAAACAGTCCTGAATCTGCCTGCTTTTTCCATGCAAAAAGGACTTCCCAAAGGAAGTCCGCACAGGTCAGAACCTGAAATCGTCTTGTTCAGCACCCAAAGCTGGTGCCGTGCAGAAAGATCCTGCTTTTTATCCTCTGGCCAGAAGACCCCGACTGAATGGGCAGAGCACGAGCCTGAAAGAATTCATTATGAGCCTTGCTCCCCGTTCAGTCGGGGATGAATGGCCGCCCGCTCCAGCTCTGAAAGATATGT
>LinusII_BA0109CM-p1__coassemble_2610_pt1 | contig 9659 bp, 7 predicted proteins | sample LinusII_BA0109CM-p1__metabat2_high_PE_031 | metagenome-assembled genome bin LinusII_BA0109CM-p1
AGTCAACACCTTTTGTGAAATATTTTTAGATATTTCACAACCTGATGTCCAGCGAGATTCGCTGTCTGTCAGAGTGTTAAGGATGAATTTCATCATCCGCTTTCCATTCCGTTTTAAGATTTGCGCTATGGATATCGGCGATCTGTGGGACCGACCGTTTCCTTAACGCTCATTAAGAATACCACCGGGAGCTTCTCAATGCAAGTCTTTTTGTGAATATTTTTAATATTTTCACAATAAGGCCGTTTCACTGAGTTTTTAAAGCTGCCTGCAGGAGTTACCTGCCCGCTTTGAAAATCAGCTTTATATTTATACAGAATCTGGCTGTTCATGTCAAGAAAAAAAGACCTGAATATTCAGACATTGTTTTTTTAATTATGATGATATTTATTTAGTCGATCACCATCTCTTCAATAGCCTTTTGATAGACATATCTTGTTTTTTCATCGAACAGAACAAAGACCACCCGCGAAAAGGAATCAGGATGTTCCTTAAGAAAAGAGCTGACTGTCTGAATGGCAATACGGGCAGCTTCACGAAGCGGAAAATGGTAAATTCCCGTGGAGATCGAGGGAAAAGCGATAGAAAAAATCTGGTTATCCAGCGCAATCTGCATGCAGGACTGATAACAGCTTTTCAGCAGTTCCTTTTCCTGATGGTTTCCACCCCTCCATCGGGGACCTGGTGTATGAATGACAAAAGAGCAAGGCAAATTGTAGGCCAGCGTCAGTTTTGCCTGGCCGGTTGCACAGCCGCCAAGCTTTCTGCATTCTTCTAAAAGCATGGGGCCGGCAGCTTTATGAATGGCTCCATCCACTCCGCCTCCGCCAAGCAGTGAAGTATTTGCTGCATTAACGATGGCCATCACGCCCTGGTCCTGAGTAATGTCACCTACAATTGTCTCAATTCTTGTACTCATAGATTCGCCTCCTCTTCAATGTCAGGACATTCTATCCTTTTTTTAATTTATTTTCTGCATCTGTTCCAAAACTTTGGCAGGAATGTCCAATTTCAGGCTATTCACATGTTTCTAACCGCCTTACAGCAGCTGAATTTTACAGTTTCACAAGTAGAAAAAAAGAATCTTCAAAAACTGAAGATTCTGACTCAGAAATTTTATGTTCTTAATCTGCAGATGGAATCTCAGCGAAATTATCAGAGGATTCGAAACAGCTGAGTGGAAAAATCCTTCCTGTTCTTGTTGATGCATCCCAGTCCTGAACGGCCAGTCCGAATACTTTCTGAATAACTGTACTCCTGACCAGGCGATCGGCTGACCCGAAAAAAACCAGCTTTCCCTGATCCAGAACAAGGATTTCGTCGCCATAGCGCAAAGCAAGATCCAAATCATGAATAACTGCAAGCAGGATTCGATGGGCTGACTTCAGGGAAACAAGCCGTTCCATAAGCTCGAAACGGGCAGCCGGATCAAGGGAACTTCCTGGTTCATCAAGAAGCAGACAATCTGGATTCTGGACCAGGATCTGTGCAATGGCCGCTTTTTGTTTTTGTCCGGACGAAATCCGATCCATCCGTTCGTCAGCCAGTCCATCAATTTCCAGAGAACGCATTGCCATTCCAGCAGCTTTTCGATCACTTTGTGAATAAGGATCAATCCAGTTTTGTCTGGAATAGCTGCCCATCAAAACAAAACGTTTGACCAGAAGCGAATTATTCAAATCAGAAGCCAGGCGGCCGGACAGCCGTGCCAGCTCTTTTGAAGAAAGCCGGGAAAGATCGTTCCCGTTGATGCTGACCAATCCCCCCAATGGTTTCAGCCAGCCGCCAAGGGTATTAAGCAGTGTGGATTTTCCTGAACCATTACGGCCAACCAAAATGTACAGTTTTCCTTCTTCAAAGCGCGCATTGAAATCTTCAACAACTCTCTTTGAAGGATAACCTGCCTCAAGATGTACGGCTTCAAGCATCCAGATTCCTTCTTCCTATCAAAAGGTAGAGGAAATAAGGTCCTCCAGCCAGCGACAGAATCAGTCCCGCCGGCAGCTCCCAGGGTATAACCAGCGTCCTGCCTGCAAAATCGGCCAGGCAAACGAGTGCTGCGCCCAGAACGATACACTCGAGTATATAAAGTCTGATTGGGAAATGAAACCTTCGCAGCCAGGCCGGGATGATCAGCCCGACAAATCCCAGCATGCCGCAAAAGCTGACCGTTCCCGCACAAAGCAATGATGCCAGTCCAAGAAAAACAACTGTCCATTTTCGTACCGGAAAGCCTAAAGCCTGGCTTTGCATCGTTCCAAGTGCAAACATTTCCAGCGATTTGGTACACAGGAAAACCCCGGCCAGAGCCGGGATAATCAGCAAAGCTCCAGCCAGCGTTTTCTGCAGAGTCAGCGATGCCAGGGATCCGATTTTAAACGCTGCATATCCGCTTAAAGCATCAGGAAAAATCACGGTCAGGACGTCAATTCCGGCTGAAAAAACCTGGCTGATGGCCATGCCGGCTAAAAGAACAGTCAGTTTGCCTGCGTTTTTTTTCCAGATCAAGAAAAGAATCAGAGCTGTACAAAGCATGCCCCCGGCAAATCCGGCAATTCCTCCCAGACCAAAAGCAGAGGGAAACAGGATCCCACTCAGAATGGTAAAGAAGCTGGCTGCCGAATTAATGCCAATCAGGTTGCCGGAAGCCAGCGGATTATCCAGTACAGTCTGCACCAGCGCTCCGCTGCAGGCCAGGGCACTTCCAGCCAGCAATGCACCCAGGCTGCGAGGCAGGCGCAGGTGAATCAGTATGGTTTTCATCGTATCCTGACTCAGATCCAGAAATCCTGCACTTCCATAAAACAAAGAGATGGCAAAAGAAAAGGCAAGAATAACAGCAGAAAGAAGCAGGAACCTTTTCTGCTTACTGGCCATAGACGAGATTCCCAAGATCAGCCAGCGCCTGGGCCCATTTTGCGTTTGGCTTCAGATTGTAAAGTTTCTGGTCAAGAACGTAAACACGGCCTTCCTTTACAGCATTCAGATCTTTCCAGGCATCCTGTCTGAACAGTTTCTCAGCCATTTTCTGAGCAGTTTCATTATCTTTTCCCTGTGCAACATAAAAAATTGCGTCTGGGTTTTCAATTTGAACAGTCTCCATGGAAAGCGTATCAAGCCCGCCTTCACCGGCAATATTCTGCGTATGAAGATCAGCGAGCATCTGTCCTAATAATGAATTCTCACTGCCCAGAGCTTTTACTCCTTTCCCTGTTTCCCGCAGAGCCAGCACTTTTAGTTCTTTGTCCGGTGTCTGGTTCCGGATTTCTTCAATTGCTTTCTGCTGGTTCAGGCCGTTGGTCTGGTAAGCCTGGCAGTCACCCGTAATTCTGGTCATGGCATTCAATGTCCGAAGATAGTCTTCAAACGAATCGACATCAAAATAGAGAACCGGAATTCCAGCGTTATCCAGAGTCTCTTTCATCTTCCTCTGGCTGTCATTTTTAGCACTGGCAATGACCAGATCCGGCTGGGAATCGATCAGCGCTTCTGTTGAAATATTCTTGACATCGCCAAGGTCTGCCGCATTTTCAAGATCCAGATCAAACTGAGTCCAGGTATCATGAGCCGCTGCCACGATCAGATCCTTGCCTCCGGCATTCGCCAGTTCATCCGCAAAACTTCCAATCAGAACAGCAATCCGCTGCGGTCTTTTAAATTCTACAGTCCTGTTCAGATCATCTGTCAGAGTCAGTTTCTCCGACGAATCTGCTGTATCACATTCCATGAGGATTTTTTCATTATCTGCACTGGAAGAGAGGCTGCCTTCATTCCTGCCTGTTTCGGACGGCGTCTGTGAAGTCAGAGAAGACTGTTTTGAGGACGATAAATCTGTTTTATCATCAGCCGGATTTGTGGATGTACAGCCGGCCAGACTGCAGCAAAGAGCCATTCCTAAAACAGTCTGCAGCAGCTTCTGAAAATTCTGAGGGATCATTTTTGATGTTCCTTTCTTTTGCCATATTGAATGTTGTCGCCTGCAAAAGACAGTGCCAGCCATATCGGCGTTTAATCATCCAGATCATGAGAGACTATTGCGCTCTGAGCAGAAATAAAAATGTCTTCTGTGAAAGAATCCGGAGACCAGAAGCGTATCTTTTGCTATTTCCTGATTTTAGCATGAACAGGGAGGCAGACGGTTTTCTCTGCCGGCAAAATCAGAAACAAAGAATGTCTTTACTTTTGGACAGAAGAAAACTCCGGAATGGACCGGAGCTTTCGAACTGGCTGCCTGCAGGAAACCCATAAAATTCTGGTTCAGCGCAGGCCTCCATCTCTTGAAAAAATAAAGATGAGTTCTGAGGCAAGTCTGGGCTTCAACAGAAGCGGAAATCAGATAAAGAATTCCTGGGCGATTTCTTTTACCCCATCCGGATTCTGAAGAACCCATTCTTCATAAGGGAGATTGGATTTCGTTACTTCCTGTCCCAGCTTGATCAAAAACTTAGAAAGGTCATCCTGGGCGATCACACCAGCTTCTTCACCGATTTTTTCTTTTCCCTGCTCATCATTTCCATACAGGAACAGTGAAAAAGCAGGAACAGGCTTTTTATCGATCACTTTCAGGTTGCCGCGAAAGCCGATCGGAGCGGTCTGGTGAGAAGCGCAGGAAGACATGCAGCCGGAAATATGAATCTGCGGCAGAGCATTGTCTGCAATTCCCTGTGCATTGGCAACATCATTGAGGACTGTATTGAGCGCCGCCTGCGAATCACGCAGACCGATCTGGCAGATCGAAGCGCCAATGCAGCCTAAAGAAGTCTGGAATATATTTTTCGCTGCTTCTTGATCAACAATATCGAGAATCCGGCGGGCTTCATTGGCCGTCAGGTTAACGATATAGCTTCCTTCATCTGGTGAAAGACGAAGATCGACATCGTCCATCTGTTCAATCGCATCTGCAAGGGCGGTCAGAGTTTCCTTTGAAACAATTCCTCCTCTTGGATGGAAAGATACCGTATATAAACCTGGCTGCTTCTGTTCGTGAACTAAGAATGATTCTTCAAGAGGTTTGCCATCAGGCTGCTTGACAACTTCATGAATATCTACATCATGAAGTGTCAGATCTTTCTCCTTGTAAACTTCAGCCAGTGCCTTGTCAAATTCTGCCTTTACACCGTCCTGACCCAGCGTATCTTGCATAAAGCGGGTGCGGGCCTTATTGCGGTTTTCGTAATTTCCGTTGCGCCGAAACATGCGGATCATCGCTTCAATATAGTAAAGGATCTGATCCGGTTTTACGTTTTCAGCCGTTTTTACGCCCAGCTTGGGTTCCTTGCCCAGTCCGCCGGCACAATAAACATCGAATGTTCCATCCGGCTGAGCTACAAATCCCAGATCGTGGAAAGTTGCATGGGTAACGTTCTTTTTCGAATTAGAAAAAGCCACTTTCAGCTTGCGCGGCATTTTTTCCTGGTCAATAAAGTCCAGCAGGAAATCAGCTGCTTTCTGGGCATACGGCATAACATCAAAGTATTCGCCTTTTTCTGTTCCGGAAAGCGGAGAACACATGACATTTCTTGGATAATCGCCGCCGCCCCCATACCATACAATCTTGGCATCAAGTGCTTTATCCATGATGTCGCAGACCTGATCTACATCCAGGTTGTGAAGCTGAATCGTCTGGCACGTCGTAAAGTGGACTGGCTTGATCTCATATTTATTGGCCATATCTGCAGCGAAGCGCAGTTTTTCCGGCGTTACCTGTCCGGCATTCATGCGCAAGCGCAGCATATTTTTCTTCCCGCCGCGCTGGGCATAGCTTCCGTATTTTCCGGAAAAGCCCTTATAGTCTTTCATATTCATTTTTCCGGAATAGAATTCTTCGGATTTATTTCTGAATTCCGGAATTTTGGCTCGGAATTCTTCGTAATTAACAGGTTTGATGTCTGACATTTGTAAATACCTCTACCGACCTCAGTATACCATCGGGTGCGGATGCTGCCTTTTCTCATTCTCTATTATTGCCAAATTTTCTCTCAGTCTTTTTAATGTTCTGCCAGCATGCCTGCCAGCCTCTTTTCTGGCCTGATCCAGCCAAAACAGACTGAAAAAAATAAATAGAAAGAATGGGTAAACCCGATAAGAAAAGGCAATAGAGAATAGTACAGTCTGAACACCGGCTGCTTCTTTTAAATCATCCGAAAAAACAGTTTGCTCTGTAAAGGAAAATCGGTTAATATAGTCGTACTGCCCGAGTGGTGAAACTGGTAGACGCAGTGGACTCAAAATCCACCGGTAGCGATACCGTGCCGGTTCGAGTCCGGCCTCGGGCACCATGATGCTTATTCAGAGCAGAAACCGCATCCGGTTTCTGCTCTTTTTTCTGTTTCTTCTTCAATGGCTGTTCTTCCTCAAGAATTGTTCTTCAATGACTATCTTCTTATTTGGTGCTCTTCTGCGTTTGCTTCTTTCCATCCTTTTTCCGGCTTTTAAAACGTTTGCTGACCACTGGCAAGCTTAAAACCGGCATTCTTGCCGATCGTTCTTTCGGCCTGCCAGTCACCACGAGAAACGGTTCAGATTTTTCGATATATCGTTGCGCGATGTATCGTTCAGCGCTATACTATGTTTGTCGATACATCGATGCACGATATATTGCTTCATTCTAGAAAGGAGACCTTTAATGAGCATTTCTGATCAGCCGCTGACAGAATCCATGTTCTATATCCTTCTTGCTTTGCACCATCCGCTCCATGGCTATGGGATTTCCCAGGAAATAGAACAGATGACAGGCGGCAGGCTTCATATGGGAGCTGGCACTTTATACGGTGCCCTGAAAACCCTGAGCAAAAACGGCTGGATTGAACAAACCGGGACAGTCAAGGATGCCAGAGGAAAGAAAGAATACAAAATAACCCCAACGGGAAAAGCCGTATTTGATGCCGAAGTAAGCCGGCTTAAAGAACTGCTTTCCAATGCAGAAAGGATAAAACACTATGAAGAAATTTCGTCTGATTTTTGATAAAAACACGGAAATTGACTGGCTCAACGAAATAGCAGCCAGGGGGTGGAACCTGAAAAGCTTTGCTTTTGGCTTATACAGTTTTGAGCCATGCACACCAGGCGAATTTGTTTATGAAGCAGACCTCAAGGACAAAGGTTTTTATATTTCTCCGGAATACCGTTCAATTCTTGAATCCCAGCAGATTGAGCTGATTCCTACCGGCGGATTCTGGTTTCTGGTCCGGCGCAAAAAATCCCTGGGACCGTTACAGCTTTATACCGATCTGGACAGCCGCATTGCCCAGTACCAGCGTATTGGCAGGATGTTTAAAATCTGTGCACTGGCCGAACTGATCATGAGTCTGGTCGAATTCTGGGCTTATACTGAAACCGCTTCTTTCCTTGTTTTGTTTGCTGCTATTCTTTTAGCACTGCTTGGTGCTGTACTATTGCAGGCAATCTATGGAGTCAATCAGCAAATAGCTGCTATGGAAGAGCGCTGTGACGCGCAAAGTCCATTGCTTTTTAATGTCTGGGGCCTTTTTATGATGGCCTGCGGCTTTATGATCCGGGACGTAATTCCGCACTGGGTATTTTTCATCGTTATGATATCCGGATTTGGCTTTGTGCTGTATGGGACTTTTCAGACCATCCGGATCAGAAAGCAGTCAGCTTTGTAAGCCGGATCCAATTATTGTCTTTCTTTTTATTGCCCTGCTGACTCCTCTGTCCTGCAGGTAATTATAAACAGCGTTATTTAAAGTGAATTTAACTCTATTAAAAATGAGACTAATGATAAAAGCCGGGCGAAGTTCCTTGTAAAGGAGCTTTGCCCGGCTTTTCCATGTCCATATCGGGATTTAAACAGAAAATCTGCTTCCTTTATACCAGATATACAGACCGGATTTTTAAGTCAAAATGGTAAACAGGCTCAGTTCTCTTAGAAATCCGAATGAATCTGCTCGGGATCAAAAGGCCCGAAGAGCGGCAAATCCTGCGGCTTGAACAAACTGCTGCTCTCTGCATCCGCTTCTGAATCTTCATCAGCTGTGCCTGGCTGCTCATTGTCCGGTTTATCCTGGTGCGCCGTCTTAAACAGATTCAGTTTGCAGCCGGCTGCATGGTTCACCTGGCTTTCAAACAGCTCCGCAAGAAAATCGTACTGGTCGTCCTGATTTATTCCCATATATTCATAGAGAGAAAGAATTTCGACCTGCGGAAAAATATCCTGGCCGTTTTTCATCAGGTCATAAATCGATGAGGCGCTGGGTTTCGCTGTTCTGGGATGCTGGCTTTTGCCGTGAATCACATACAGACCGCTGATCTGGTCGGAAGCGTTTAATGGCGAAAGAGAGAAAAGATATTTGTACACCAGAGGGACAACTTTAAATTCCCTTGTATTTCTAAACGTTGTATATTTGGCGTCCGCCAGAATATAGCGGGACCCTTCCCACTCGCTGCTCTCGATTTTAAATACATAATCCGGTGTGTAGTAGCTGCCTCTGGCCTGTTCGGCCCATCCTTTTGAAAATGAAAGGGAGGTATTGCGGACCAGTCCGCAAAGGCTGCGTTCAGCCCGGCTCTGGTCATAAACGACTGGCTGATAGTAGACCGTGATTTTTACACTGTCTTTTTCCAGGACATACACATTGTTGATCGCTGCGTTTTTATAGTAGCTGTCTTCATCCAGGTCATAAACGACCTGCCTGGCGCTGGTCAGCTCAAAACCCTGGTCGAGGAAAAAACGGCCCAGCTTGCTTAAAACATAGACTTCATAGAGCGTTGTGATCTGCAAAAACGAAGTCACAAACCGGATATCGCCGGCACTGACATTTTTCATGTCAAACCATTGCAGAATCGAGCGGAAGACTTCCCTGTATCCCTCTACCCGTTCAAAAACCGGGGTTGGTGCGGGGGGCAGGTTGAGCTCTATAGCTGATGCCGGAATGATTTCCTGATAGCGAATATACAGGGATGAATACTGCTTTCTGGCCTGAAGCAGATCATCAATGACGCTTTGCAGCGTCATGCGGGTCGCCCTGCCCATGAATCCGGATGAAGAGACGCAGAAATCGCGGCTTCGGTTTTCGATCGGCAGATGGTTCATGACTTCCTTTACATTGGGAATCAGCTTGTCAATGTCACGGATGATTGAGCGGATAAAGGCAAGAATCACCTGATTTTCATAAACATCAGTTGTCGAAAGTGCTCCTTCAAACCGGTGAAGATCCGGGATATAGCTGTGCGAACCTACCCGGATGCCATACATTCCGCCTGCCGCAGCCATGCATTCAGGGTGAGCGGCCAGCTGGCGGATATCCCGCTGCAAAATACCCTTTCTCGATTTTGAAGCCGGAATCGAATCGGTCCGCGGTGAACAGCGAATAACCTGCCAGCACTTTTCCAGCAGGGCGGTTGTCCGCTTGAGCAGCCGGATTTTATCCTCCAGTGAAAACTGGAGCTTTTTCATGTTGGCAGCCCGGGTTGTATAGTCGCTGTTTGTCCCATAAAGCAGCATCCGGCAGTTTTGGGCAGCAAAGCAGCCCATGGCATTGACATTGACGTTTTCATCGCCGGGCCGGACCATGACCTGGAAGTACTCGGAACACAGCGACTGGTTTCCTTCACTGTTGCGAAACTGAATCTGGAGACAGGACAGGCCAAAGGCATCGGCAAAGATCTGCTCGCCGTTGTATGGATCATGAAAGTAAATA
>LinusII_BA0109CM-p1__coassemble_2618_pt1 | contig 9628 bp, 9 predicted proteins | sample LinusII_BA0109CM-p1__metabat2_high_PE_031 | metagenome-assembled genome bin LinusII_BA0109CM-p1
GATCACAAAATTCCGACAGCCGTAATTACCAGCCAGGGCCGGAACTACCTGCATGACCTGTTTTCCAACGTCCTGGAAATACCGGCTAAAGAGCATCTGTACACCAAGATCGTGACGTTTTCGACCGAGGAGGCGGTTGGATTCCTGCTGGATGTCCTCTTTGCCTGCTTTTTCAGCCGGAATTATGAGGAACATAATGCCTCCAAGATCCAGTCGGTCGCATTCCTGGAAAACCGGCGGTCCAACCAGGTCCATATTCCTGACTGAACACCGGCTCCAGTCCAGAACAGAAAGGTCTCGTTTTAGCGCCGGCCTTCCTGTCCTTCCTCTATGCCTCCCTGATTTTGACCTTTTTATCCTGATCTTGTTCTTTTATCTGGATACTGGCCCTTGATCCTGATCTTTTACCTTTGTACTCTCCGGGCTTTTTATCCTGATCTTGTTCTTTTATCTGGATACTGGCCCTTGATCCTGATCTTTTACCTTTGTACTCTCCGGGCTTTTTATCCTTTATCCCGGAACAGCTCGCCTTTTATAACCTGCCAGATCCACGCTGGCAGCGGTATTTTCAGTGCCGCTGCCGGCTTTTTTTTGTTCCTGCTAGAAGGCTCTTCAATCACGGCCCGGCTCAAAGTGCCCGGTCTGGAAAGAACGGGACTGAAAAGAAGGATGCCCGCAGCTGCCGCTGCCCACGGACTGAGAGGAAGTATAAGGGAGTATTTTGGAACAAACTATCCCCAAAGTTCCAGTCAATGAAACAAAGTTCCGGAACAAATCATCCGTATTGTGTGAGAAAAGGACACAAGATACACTGAAATCAGGCAAGGAGATTAACATTATGAACATTGATTTATCAGGAATGTCGACCGAAACGGTCAATCCAAAATCCGAAAATCTCTCTTCCATGTCGATCGCCCAGGCGGTCAGCCTGATGAATGAAGAAGATTATCAGGCGGTGCGCTGCGTGGGAGAGCAGCAGGCCATGATCACGAAAGTCATTGAAAAAAGCTCAAAGGCGCTTTGCGGCGGCGGACGGATCATTTATGTCGGTGCCGGAACTTCCGGTCGGCTGGGTGTGCTGGACGCGGTAGAATGTCCGCCCACCTTTGGCGTGGATTATGACAAGGTCATCGGCCTGATCGCCGGCGGGGACAATGCCTTTGTCAAGGCGAAAGAGGGCGCTGAAGATTCAAAAGAGCAGGGGGCGCAGGCTTTAAAAGAGATTGATTTGAAACCGGAGGACTGCGTGATTGGCATCGCAGCCAGCGGCCGGACGCCTTTTGTCATTGGCGCGCTGGAATACGCCATGGAAACAGGCGCTGGAACAGCAGCCCTGGTCTGCAACCGGAATTCAGAAATTGCCCGGCTTGTGCCGGACACGATTGAGGCGGTTCCCGGACCGGAAGTTCTGACCGGATCGACAAGGCTCAAAGCCGGTACGGCAACCAAGCTGGTCCTCAACATGATTTCGACCATTTCCATGGTCCAGGCCGGCAAGGTTTTCAAGAACTACATGGTGGATGTCAAGACGACCAATGAAAAGCTTGTCCAGCGGGCCAAGAACATTATCCAGGCCGTAACCGGCTGCTCCGCCGCTCAGGCCGCAAAGCAGCTGGAAGCCAGCGGTCATCATGTCAAGACGGCGATCATTATGGAACTGGCTCATACCGGCAAAGAAGAAGCCCAGAAACTGCTCAAGGAGCACCATGGCCATATCGACCGGGTGCTGGCCAGTCTGCATATTGAATACTGCTGGAAAAGGATACAGCCGGGCACAAGTGAAAAAGGATAAGAGAAAAACGGACAGGAAAGGAGCGTAAGTGGAAAACGCAAAACAGATTCCAGAAGACAGGATCGCCTGCCGCCAGCAGACGGACCAGAGCGGAAAGGAGCTTTGCTGCCAGGAATGGAGCCCGGTGCTGCTGCAGGGCCATCTGGAAAGGCGCTCCCAGGGTTTTGAGCGGGCGCTGTTTAAAAAGCTCTCTCCCATTGCCTTTGCCTTAAAAGCGGCCGGCAAATCCCGCCGCTAAAAGAAAAATAAAAGAAAAAAGGAAAAGACAGAACAGGGATACCGCAAAGAGAACAGGGCGGATCTCGAGAATGGATCTCAAATCATAAAGCCAAAACAGATAATTAAATGAATTGAATCAAAATATAAATTAAATAGAGGATATTCAAAAATGAATGTTCAAAGGAGAAGATATGACGAATAAGGAACTCGCCGAAAAGATCGTGGCGGATCTTGGCGGCAAAGACAACATCCTCAATGCAGAAAACTGCATGACAAGACTCCGGGTCAACGTCAAGGATCCTTCCCGCGTGGAAGCGGCGAAAATCAAGGATCTGGAAGGCGTGCTTGGCCTGGTGGAAGATGGAAGCAACTACCAGGTGGTTTTGGGGCCTGGCAAGGTCAAGAAAGTGGCAGACATCTGCTTTGAGCAGCTGGGCCTGTCCAATGCTTCATCCAGCGACTGGCAGGCCAACAAGGAAGAAATCAAGTCCCGCCAGAAGGGCGGCAAAGTCTCCGGCTTTTTAAAACTGATTTCCCAGATCTTCGTGCCGCTGATTCCGGCCATCATTGCTGCCGGCCTGTTTAACGGCTTTGGCTCGCTGATCGGTCAGCTGATTGCCGATGGCAACCTGTCCGGGAACTTCTGGACGATTGCCCAGCTGACGCTCAACCTGTTTGGCGGAGCGTTCCTGACTTACTTTGCCGTCTATACCGGCATTCAGTCCGCAAAAGTCTTTGGGGCGACCCCGGCTCTTGGCGGCATGATCGGCGGCATTTCCATTGGCGCCAACATTGTCCAGATTTCCACGATTCTGGGCCTGTACAACGAAGATGTCCCGCTCAGTTCCATCCTGACAACAGGCAAGGGCGGAATTATTGGTGTTATCGCCGGTGTGTGGATCTTGTCGGTCATTGAAAAGTGGATCCGCAAGAAAGTGCCGGATGTCCTGGACCTGGTGGTGACCCCGTTTGTGTCCATCCTGGTTTCCGGACTGATTTTTCTGTTTATCATCATGCCGGTTGCCGGATTTGTTTCCGATGGCCTGGTCTATGTACTGACGCTGCTGGTGAACTCCACCAATCCGTTTGTTTCCATCATTTCGGGCTTTGTACTTTCTGCCCTGTTTTTGCCGATGGTTTTGCTGGGACTGCATCATGGCCTGATCCCGCTTTATGCCATTCAGCTTGAACAGATGGGCGGCGTCTCCCTGTTCCCGGTCCTGGCCATGGCAGGTGCCGGCCAGGTTGGTGCAGCGATTGCCATTTACTTCATGGCCCGCAAGGAAGGCAATGAGAAGATGAAACAGATCATTGCCGGTGCCCTGCCAGCTGGCTTCCTGGGTGTAGGCGAGCCTTTGATTTATGGTGTTACGCTGCCCCTTGGCAAGCCGTTTATTACTGCAGGAATCGGCGCCGGTTTTGGCGGTGCATATGTCATGCTGATGCATGTCATGTCCAGTGCCTGGGGACCATCCGGACTGGTTGCCATTCCGCTGATGATCGGTACTTCCGGCATGCTGCACTACTTTATCGGCCTTTGCATCTCCTATGTCATGGGCTTTATCATCACACGCCTGTTCATCCGGCCATCCTCCGTTAAAAACGCAATGTAACCGCCCAGGACAGGATCGTTTCGAAAATCCCGTCCAGGCAGAACAGGTTTTCGAAATTCGAAAATAAATTGAAAAACATGTGAATTGAACAAACAGCAAAGGACCAGCAGCTGTCAGACAGGACAGTCGCTGGTCCTTTTTTGGTGCGCTAATGATAGCCTTCTTTTTCCATCATTTCCTTGGTGGCGATAATATGGTCCAGCCGGTCGGGGGTGGAGCGGGCCAGCATAAAGGTATAGAGCAGGTCGACAATAGACAGCATGGCAATTCTGGAACTGCATGCTCCAGGCCGGAGCGGTTTTTCAATCGGGGCCACATACAGGCAGACGGTGCAGTTTGAAGAAAGAAAGCTTACAGCATAACGGGTAATGGCCAGGATCGGTGTCTGGTTTTTGCGGCATTCCAGGATCATTGGCTGCAGTTCCTCTGTCTGGCCGGAATAGGAGAAAAAGACGGCCAGGTCCTGGCTGGTCGCATTGGAAGCGGCCATCCGCATCATGTGATAATCCGTGTACAAAATGGAAAGGCGGGAAATGCGCTCCAGCTTCATCTGGAAATCGCGGGCGACCAGCTGGCTGGAGCCGATGCCAAACAGGTAGATCAGCCGGCAGGACCCAAGCAGCTCGAGGGCTTTTGCCAGATCCTGCGGGTCGTTGAGATGATAGGTGTTTTCCAGGCCCTCGATCTCTTCGCGGAAAACCTGAAAGATCAATGTGTTTTCATCCTTGTCCGGTTCAATGCGCAGGGCATTGGGCGAGTCATGCAGGGAGTACAGGTCGTTCTGGATGGCTTCCTTGAGCTCGCGATACCCTTTCAGACCGTTTTTCTGGCAGATACGGATAATGGTGCTGGCCGAAGAGCTGGTCTGCCTGGCCAGGGTGCGGATATCCATGCCAATGGCCGTGCGCGGCTGCTGCAAAAGGAAGTGCAATACGCTTTTCTCACTGCTGGTCGCGTCTGTTTCCAGGTAGGTTTTTAAGGTGTGAAGGATTCGTTTCATTAAACTCATCATACCAGAAGGGGCGTTTTAAAAAGAGGAGGGCTTCAAAATGGAAAGCCGCCGGCCGGGTTTTAAAGCCGGGAAGATCAGGCTGGAAAGATTTAGGCGGGGGAGAATCATCAACAGGCCAGAAAGCCGGATTTGGCGAAAGCGGAAAAGTTTCGCCGTTTTTGTGATGGACTTATCACACAAAATTGCTTTGAAGTGGGAGATTTGCTAGTATCGGCTTGTTCTTGTGAAAATGTCTGTGATCTTGTATCAGAAACTGTTTTCATGATAGCGCAGCTCAAAACTGTGCCTGCTCTTTTTTTGGAAGCATCTTTTAGAAGGAGAATTTTGATGATGAAAAAGAACCGAATGATTTCTGGCCTGTTTGCCTGTGCAGTTCTTATGGCCGGCTGTTCGTCGTCGGGCAGCCCGGCCTCTTCTGCCTCGAAAGCTTCATCGGCCAGTTCCGCGGCAGCATCGGCGGCTGCTTCAGATGCAGCGGACAAGAAGACGTTTACCGTTGGCTTTGATGCGGAATTCCCGCCGTATGGATATAAGGATGAAAACGGCGAATATACCGGCTTCGACCTGGAAATGGCTCAGGCAGTTGCCGATCTGGAAGGCTGGGAGCTGGTCAAGCAGCCGATTGACTGGGACGCCAAGGATATGGAGCTGTCCAGCGGCACGATTGACTGCATCTGGAACGGCTTTACCATGGATGGCCGTGAAGATGACTACACATTCTCTGATCCCTATATCGACAACTCCCAGGTGTTTGTCGTTCCTGCCGATTCCGATGTGACCGCAGCTGAAGATCTGGCCGGCAAGAATGTCGGCGTCCAGAAAGATTCCTCAGCCCTCGCCGCTCTTGAATCGGAAGAAAACGCAGACCTGAAAAACAGCTTTGGAAACCTGACCCAGTATGGTGATTACAATACGGCTTTCCTGGATATGGAAGCCGGCGGCATTGATGCTGTGGCCCTGGATGTAGGCGTAGCGGATTACCAGATTGAAAACCGCAAAGGCGAATTCAAGAAGCTGGAAAAGCCGCTTGCTTCTGAAAAATATGCCATTGGCTTTTTAAAGGGCAATACTGAACTGAAGGACAAGGTCCAGGAAGATGTCTACAAGCTGTATGACAATGGAACGGTCGAAAAGCTTGCTGATAAATATGGTCTGAGCGACTTTATCGTCATCGACCAGTATAAGAAATAGGCAGGCTGGCCAATCAGGATGGACTGGCATACCTTTCTGGAACTGGGCTCCGGCCTGGTTGTCTCGCTGGAAATCTTCACGCTGACCCTGGTTTTCTCCCTGCCTTTAGGCATGGTCGTGGCCTTTGGCCGCATGAGCAAAAACCGGATTCTTTCCGCGATTACACGGATTTATATCTCGATTCTGCGCGGCACGCCCCTGATGCTGCAGCTGATCGTGATTTACTTCGGACCGTATTACCTGTTTCGCATCAAAGTCGGGGCCAACTACCGGTTTATTGCCGTGATCCTGGCTTTTTCGCTGAATTATGCGGCGTATTTTGCTGAAATATACCGCAGCGGCCTGCAGGCCATGCCCAAAGGCCAGTATGAGGCAGCCAAGGTTCTTGGCTACTCAAAAACCCAGACCTTTTTCCATATTATCCTGCCCCAGCTGATCAAGCAGGTGCTCCCGGCGATCACCAATGAAATCATTACGCTGGTCAAGGATACCTCGCTGGCCTTTGCTATTGCGGTCGCCGAAATGTTTACCATGGCCAAGCAGCTGGCCGCCGCCCAGGCGACCATCATCCCGCTGATGATTGCCGGGCTGTACTACTACGTTTTCAACCTGCTGGTCAGCTTTGTTATGGAGCGGATTGAAAAGCACTATTCGTATTACCGCGCTTAAGGAGAGTGAATGAGAAATGGACCCACACAATGCACCGGAAACCCTGCTTGAGATTTCCCATATCCGCAAATCCTTTGGCGACAATAATGTACTGAAAGACATCTCGCTGGAAGTAAAAAAAGGGGAGATTGTCTCCATCATCGGGCCTTCAGGCTCGGGCAAGTCGACCCTGCTTCGCTGCGCCACCTTGCTGGAGCAGATGGATGGCGGCTCGATGCGCTATAAAGACGATTATGTCTGCAAAGCCATCTCGGGAGGCAATTCCGATTCCCAGTACGTATCGGCTGCCCAGCTGGCCCTGATTCATCGCTACTTTGGGCTGGTCTTCCAGAACTTCAACCTTTTCCCCCATTATTCCGTCCTGAAAAATGTCACGGACCCTTTAGTGCGGGTGATGCATACGGAAAAAGAGCAGGCCCGGCGCGAAGCGATGGCATTGCTTGGGCAGTTTGGTCTGGAAGACAAGGCTCAAGCGTATCCCTGCGAGCTGTCCGGGGGCCAGCAGCAGCGGGTTTCCGTTGCCAGGGCTCTGGCGCTCAAGCCGGAAATCCTGTTTCTGGATGAGCCGACGTCGGCGCTGGACCCGGAACTGACTGCGGATGTCCTCAATGTGCTCAAGCAGCTGGCCAGTGAACATATGACCATGGTCATTGTGACGCACGAACTTGGTTTTGCCCGGGAAGTCTCGGACCGGATCCTGTTTATTGACCAGGGTGAAATCGTTGACCAGGGCTCGCCCGAAGAGCTCTTTTCTTCCAGCAAGCTGCGCGTGCGCGATTTTATCGGCAAGCTTTCCAAATAGCCGGCCAGAATATCAGACCGCATTCACCTGCCGCAAACGGGAGTTTGCGGGCGGTGCAGCAGCCGGCCTGTCACTGTGAAAAGTCACGGCAAAAAGCCCCCGCAGATTGGCGGGGCTTTTTTGACGGCTTGTATAGATCAGAGACCTGGGGGGCTGCCGGATAAATCGGATAAAGCGAAGAAATCCGGCAAAAAGATGGAACCGGAGCGGGCAAAGAACTCAGAGTGTGTTATTGAAGATAAATCTTACGAATCTTTCCGGTCGCCCTGACCGGAAATTTTCAAAGAAACGAAAAAAAGCAGCTGCATCGTGTCAGCTGCTTTTGTCTGTCTGTATCGAAACGATAAACCATGAAGGTTTCCGGTTTATTTCTTTGATGAATTCAGGCCATACCAGGCAATGCCTTCCTGGATCCAGCCGGATTCCTGGAGAATATCATTTTCCTCGGCCAGGACGGTAAAGTTATGGCTTCCGCTCTGGGCGTTCGGGTTGAACTGGCGATAGACGGGAACACCATCTTCACTGGCCGAATACCAGCCGACTTCCTCGTCTTTCCAGCCCAGGGCAATGAGCTGGTCACGCTCTTCTTTGTTTGTGGTGTAGTGATGATCGCCCGAGTTGAGGTTATACAGGCGGTAAACCGGAGTGTCGGAATGGATCGGCGAGATCCAGGCTGTTTCCTCATCCTTCCAGCCCAGCCCGATCAGCGCCTGGCGCTCATCCTGGGAGGCGGTGTAGAAATGTTCGCCGGAATCCAGGTTGTACAAACGGTACATAACCATTTCCTGCGGAATCTGGGTAAAATCGGCGATACCCGTATTGACCTTGGACACATTGCCGGCTTCATCGCGGGCATAAATGGCGGTATTCCATTTTACGCGTTCAAACTGCGGATCCCGGAAGGAGAATTCGCAGGTATAGACGCCATTGTCCAGATACATGGACTTGCCGGAAGCAAAAGGATCGGCCGGCTCTTTTTCACCCTCTTTCCAGACGACCGCTTTTACATCCTGCACGCCAAAATCATCGTCGACTCTGGCCATAAAGCGGGTGCCAAAATCTGAAGCTGTCCGGCTGCCGCCCATGATGGAGGGTGCTTTTTCATCTTTGCCGACCATGAGGTCGTCTTCATAAATCACCGTATCAAAGTGCTGTCCCTGCCAGCCGGTGTTGGCTGCGGTGATTTTGATGTGCTGCTTTCCTGAAAGATCCAGATCCAGGCTGATGTCAAAGCCATGGTTCTGGCCGGTTTTGAACTTTTCAGCGATATCCGGACGGCTGGTACTGGCGGTAAATGTCTTTTTGACATTGCCGGCTTCGACGGTAATCGAAAGCGGCTGGTCAGGGGCATCCGGATCAAAACTCCAGCCATGGAGCGCGATCCCTTCATCGGTGGCCTTGATGGCTTCTACCACGCTTTTGGGTGCGCGGTCCGGCTTTACGCCATTGGCCGGGCGGAAGATCACGATGCCAAAGACCCGGCCCCACTGGTCGAGGCGGGTATAGTCGGAATCCGGATCGTAGATTTCAATATTATTCGGATCGGTGGCATCCGAGATTGCCACGTAGTGGCCAGTGGCCGAATTAGTCTGGACAAAGCCGACCAGGGCATGGCCCTGGTTGTACAGGTCGCTCACTCTTTGCGGATTGTACGGCTCGTAGCCGGCATACACAAAGTCCGGGAAGGCTTTGCTGACTTTTTCAAAGGTCAGGCGGGCACCGGTTGTAAATGCCCCGGCTGCCTTGAGTTTTTCGTTGCAGATCCAGGGATTGAATTCTTCAACATTGTCGGTCTTGATCACGTCATAGTGGCGCAGCAGCATCGAGATGGAAGTGACCAGGCAGCCGGCCTGGTGCATGTAGGCATAGCTTTCCGTATTGGCTGGAAAGTGGCTTCTGGGCCAGGCCTTGGCCTGGTTCCACTCGGGATCGTACTGCTTCCACTGGCGATAGTCAGAATCGGCTTTGGCCTGAATGGAGCTGATATTGGTAAGCCCGGCTGGAATTAAAGCGGCTGCGAGCAGGGCAGCTAAAGCTTTGCGCTTCCAGCCGGTTTTTGTTCGGGTTGTTCTGGTTTTCTTCAATTGTTTCTCCTTGCTAATAACTTGCAGCCTGATAACAGATGGTTATCAGGCTGAAATGGTAAATTTTATCGTCTGGAACATGACTGTCTCCTGTGTGGACTGGATTGTTCCGTTCTGTGAATTGCTTCTTGCCATTGGCCAGTCTGCAGAAAAGCTGCGGCCAAAAGGCGGAATCAAGAGGTCAGGGAGCGTTAAAATTGCAATTCGAGAGAAATTATACCTTTTGAAAGATTGAAAATAAATAGT
>LinusII_BA0109CM-p1__coassemble_2683_pt1 | contig 9379 bp, 3 predicted proteins | sample LinusII_BA0109CM-p1__metabat2_high_PE_031 | metagenome-assembled genome bin LinusII_BA0109CM-p1
GCAACAGGAAGCAATAAGGGGAAAACAGCTTCCAATGGATAATGGATATTGTTTGGAAAAAATCATCATTCATGCCTTCCTGTCAGATTTGCCTTTTGTCGCCAGTAATAAGCAACAATCGTTCAGGCTTTTTTCAAAGGGGAACTGAAAAAAGCCCGAAATTCAGTATTCAATGGCAAATCGCCCGTTTCGAGCCGGTATTTGATGGCCCAGGCGATCCGGATAAGGGGAAAAAACCGGAGCGCCAGGAATTTCTCTGGTCATTTATGCCCAGAAACCATCAAAAAAGGCCGGAAGCGGAAGCGGATCTTTTGAACACCTTAAAAAGGTGTGACCAATCAACTGGGTTTAAGGGGCTGACCATTCCGGTCAGTAATCCAGATGATGGTCAGCAGACGATCCAGGCAGCAGCAGGCAAACAGAATTCAATCTGCAGGCTTCACATTCATATTTCTGGAAAATGGTTTTTCTAAAAATGATTCTTCTACATAAAAGACTTTTTTCAGGAAGAAAAATAATTTAAGCCAAAAAAACACATCGCAAAAGACAAATCGATTCTTGTATTCCATCCGGCAAGTCATCCAGGCATAAAAACTGCCCGGATGCAGGCCAGAAAGCTGCCAGAAAACTGGCTGAAAGGCTGACAAGCCGTAAGCCAGACCGTCCAGCCAGGACAGGCGGACGACCAAAAAAGGCCATCGGCAATCAGCCTGAGCAGAAAGCCGGAAAAACCGATCCGCAAATAAAGCAGCGGATCGGAAATCCAATGGCTGCCTGGCTTTAAAAAGCAGGGAAGAAGTCCGCATGCATCAAGGTTTTGGCCTTCTGGATAGTGGCAAACCGGCCTGGTTAACGAAGCCGGCTGGATCCTCCCTGTAAATCCGGGAGGCGGAAAAGCCGGCAGATCCAACCAGGTCCGAAGGATCAGCTGGCCAGGCCAGCAGCAAGTCAGCCAGGATTTCCGCAAACTGAAGCCGATCCGGCATGCCTTTCCAATTCAGGAAGCAGGCCGATAGAAGTATGACTTGTACGGGTGGAAGCATCCGGCTCGAAGAAAACTGGATCCAAAGGCACAATGAAAGTCATTGTGCCTGAAAAGGGACAGGGACCAGAGTCAGGATATGGCGAGCTGCCATGAAGTTTGATTTGTCTTACGAAAGTGCAGGCATCCGCCTTGCCCAACAGGCAAAAGGCGAATGGTGAAGCTTGCAGAAACAGGGGATAGACCGGAGGGCGAAGGCCCAAAGGAAAAAGTGTTATCAACAGGGAAAATTGCAGTCAATCCACCAGCAAAAAAAGCACACAAAACCATAACCGAAATACAACAGTTAAAAACTGAAGACAATACAATAGCCAGACCAGACAGAAATGATTAAAATGACTCCGCCAAAAAAGCTCAGGCAGCCATTTTAAGCCCGCCTGGCCAGGTAAAAAGCCGCTGTTTTCACCCGTTCACGGCAGATTAAAAATGGATAAACGTAAGCGCTCTGATGCGCCAGGGTATCAAAAGCCAGCCGTTTTGACTGGCATCTGGATACATTGAATGAAGACCATCCAAAAAGGGAAGACCAAACGGAATCAGAGCTCACACAGATGCCCAAAAGGTACCTGTACTTTCGATTCAGTTTCCTGAAATCCAGGAAAGGTCTGAAACGTTCCATCTGCCGCAAAGCACTTGCAGAAAATAGCCAAGCCGGCAATATTTGCCGCACCAAAACAGGAATCAAAAGCAGCAACCAAACAAAAAGAAATCAAAAACATCAGGAAAACCAGACAGATCTAAAGCCGGAAACAAAGTCATTCGCATTGAATGGCAAGCCTGTCGATCTGTCTAAGCAGCCAATATCGATCAGCCAGAACCAGCAGGGACAAGGAAAAGAAGGGGATTTGCATGCAGGACAAGGAAAAGGCGCTCGACACCACCGTCGCTGATCCGCAGCCAGAAGATCAGACCAGCAGCCAGAAGACCAGCCAGGATACCAGCACGTCTGCACACGACCAGGCCGGCAGTTCTTCCGCCGCCTCAGAATTTGAGCGGGAAATCACACCGGAAGAACTGCGCAAAGTACTGGAAGCCGCAGCCAGTGAAGAAGCATGGGGGAATGGCGCAAGATCCAGACAGGATTTGGTCAAGGTCGCCGACAGTCAGGAAGAAAACGACGGCAGCCGCTACCGCAAGAATCACAGAAACAGGCACCGCAATAAAAACCGCCAGCAGGGAATCAGCCAGAAGGCCAGTCCAAACACTCCGGATCAAAGCCAGAGCAGCCGGCCAGCCACCACACAGGTCAAACCAGACCAGAGCAATCCAGCTGTCCAAAACAGTACCGAAAACAACGGACCGACCGATGGACGCCTGTCTGGCCAGGTTTTAATGGACAACCAGGCTCAGGAAAGCCGGAACGCTTCAGGAAACGTCAAGCGCCGGCGGTCGTTCTTTGGTTTTAAAAGCCCATCACCAGCATCAGCTAAACCAGAGATCGAGCCAAAAGGAAATACAAAACCAGCTTCAGAGAGTCAGGACCAGCCGGAAAAACTCGATACGATCTTTGAAGAAATTGATGATCAGCATCTGAAAGAAACCATTGCTCGGGAAATCGCCAGCGAACCAAAACCAGAACCATACATCAAGCCGATGGATGACTCAGGATTCGATCCCTATGAAGGGGATGAATTCCGTACGCCTATTCCGGGAACCAATCCTGCTCATCTCTCACGATCGGCCCGAAAAAACAATGCCGCTCAAAAGACCGGCCAGACACCAGCCAGCCATCCTGAAACAGCAGGGATGAATGAGCCGGCCAATCCAGTCCTTCAGCCGGCAAGCCAGAATTCAGCCGATAGCCAAAGCGGGCAGGCCCCCAAGCAGCCCGTCGCTTCAAAAAGCCAGGGAAGCTCACGTAAACACAAGCGCTCCTGGCTGGACTACGAAAACAACCGCTCACAGGGGGCCTATGGCCCAATGGATGACTGGATAGGAAATCCATCATGGGAAGGCAAAAACGGCGCTCACCCAGCCGGACACCCTGAAATACGGATAGATCGTCCGCTTGAGATGGATGACCAATCCAAAGCGCAAAACCATATCCCGAAAGATGCCAGTACCGCCTATCCTGGTTCAGGCAGTGCGGAAACTGATGGAACAGGTGGAGGATCTGAACCGGGAAAACCATCCAGTCTCATGCCATCCGCTGCAGATCAAAATCCCGCATCAGCAGCTCCGGTTTCCGGAGCAAGCGATCTGGATGAACTGACACGAAGCGAACTGCTGGCCAATAACGCCGCTGCAATCCATGTCGACCAGGCAGCTGAAGGCTATATCGAAGCCGAAGCGCTGGCCCAAAGTCCAGACATGGATGAGCACTCGACAAACGCAGCCGAGAGCTCGATCTCATCTGCCCATACAGCCAGTACAGAAAAAAGCGCGACGGCTCATGCTGGAAATCCAGGCCAGAAAAGCCGCTCCCGCAAAAACCGGAAGCAAAGAAGAGCCCAAAGCCAGCCGGCTCACAATCCAAATGGCCAGGAAGTCACGCTTGAAGAACTGGCAGCAGCCGGCATCGATTTGAGCCAGGCCCAGAACCAGAATGATCAGACGCAAAACCCAAATCCGAACCGGAAAAAGAAAAAGCGCAAAGGCAAAGCCGGCGGATCTAATACCCCGCGCCATCCCAAACCAGGAACCATCCTGGAAGGCGAAAGCGGAGTAACAGAAGAGCAGACTCGGGATCAAATGTCCGCTGCAGATCAGGCCGGACCAGAGCGCAAACAAAATAGAAACAAAAAGACTTCCACAAAATCCAGAAGCCAGAGCCAAACCGATCTGACAGACCAGATGCCCGCTGAGCCAACAGAAGAGTTCGACCAGGAAAGTGAGGACAATTCCTCTGAAGAGAAAGCCATTCCATCCTGGAAGAAGCTCAAGGAAGCTGCTGAGCGCGCGTACCAGAAAGAAAAAGAAGAAGTGGAGCGCATGGAAGCTGACCAGAGCGAAGTAGAAAACCTGGCCCGCACACATCATGGCGGACCGGATGGAAACGGGCCAGATAATGGTGATGGATCGGGTGAGACAGAAGAAGCCGTAAAGGTTCCGTTCAAGGATCGGGCTAAGCTGTTCATCCGCAAAGCCTTGCTGCGTCCAGGCACCTATTGCATGATCATCGCTGCGATCGGCATTCTCTGGATTGTCATTCGCATGGCCAGGCTGGGCTTGTTTACCTTCTCGCTGATCACCCTTGTCTTTGGCATCGGCCTGGCGGGCCTTGCCATAGCCGGCTTCTGGTTCTTCTATACGATCCATAAGCTCTGGCGCATTCCAGCGTTGCTTGTCTGCATTGGACTGGTTGCTGGATGCTTCTATGTCCAGCAGGATCTCAATCTGGTCTCCGATACAATGGCCAAGATTACCGAACCGGCAGATTCCTACGTCCAGAATGTCGGCCTGTATGCCCCGTCTCTTATTCCAGTCAACAAGCTGGAAAATGTGAACGGGGAAAAGATCGGCATCATCGGCGGACGCGATGAGACTGCGGTCCATTCGCTGCTTGTCTCCTTAGCCGACAAAGGCATTTATGTCCATGTCAAAAGCTTTGACAACCTGCAGCAGCTGTACAAAGCCGTTCGCGGCCAGGCGGTGCGGGCTGTCATTCTGGAAGCCGGCGATGTGCGCCTGATCCAGGAATTCTCCGGCAGCCAGACGGGTGAACAGTCGCTTTCGCTGGTCTACTCCATGCCGGTCGATACCAAAGTAATCAGCCCCCGAAGCGACCTGAATATGGAAAAGGATCCGTTTACGATCCTGATCTCGGGATCGAATGACCCGATCACCGATCCATCGTATCGCTCCAACCTGAACCTGCTAGTCACCGTCAATCCAAGCACCAGACAGGTTCTGACAACGATCCTGCCAAGGTCCCTGTATGTGACCAGCCATTGCCAGGAAGCTCTTGCCTGCCTGGCTGAAAACCAGCCTGACCGGCTCTCATTAGTCAGCTACCACTCCATTGAGGCATTAAGGGAAACGCTGGAAAACGTCATGGATACACCAATCCAGTTTGCAGTGCGCCTCAATACCGACAAGATCCTCGGCCTCTTTGACCAGGGCAAAGCGATCCGCTTCAATACGGGCGGTGACTATACCGAAGTCAATCCGGAAACCGGAACCGTCATGACCGGACCGCAGGTGCGGCAGTATATCGGCAACATCAATGACCTTTCCGAAGAAGACATTGACCAGGAACTGCGCCAGCTCCATGCGCTGATTACACTGACCCACCAGAAAAACCTGATCAGCTATACCAACCTCAAAGGCCTGATGAAAGTCATCCAGGATTCCATCTGGACCAGCATGGACTATAACCAGGTCACTCAGCTTCTGCGGATGTTCTTCCTGTTCCCCGAACAGATGAATGAATCCTTCTCGCTGGTGACCGGCACCAGCCAGACGCTCTATTCGCCAACCCTGACCGAATCGACCTTCGTCACCCTGCATGACCAGGCTTCCCTTGACCAGGCCAAAGCCGGCATCCAGACCGTCATCCAGGGCGGAACACCGGCCGTCAGCGGCCTGCCTTCACCTGCCGGAAACGCTGCGCCAGCAGCCCCGGCAGCCGATCCGGCAAGCTCGCAGGCAGCAGCAGAAGGCGAAGCCAGCCCGGAAAATCCGGATGGCGAAACACAGACAGAAACGCCGGCCGAACCCGAAGCGGGCGGCGACGAGGCTGACCAGCAGCCAGCCGATACGGCCAATGCTACTACCCCAGCCGTTCAGGATGAAACCGTGCCCGAACCGGAAACGATGCAGCCGGCCGCGACAGATGGGCAGGATCCAAATGCTGCAGTGTCTGAAGGAACAGACGAGCAATAACCGAAAACCAATAAAGAAACGGTTCCAATAACGGATGAATTCATCCGGAGAGCCGGAAGACAATAACCTAAAAAACCGGCTTTATCCATTCATCCTGTTCAGCTTATAAAGAAAGAGTCATGATCTGGCATCAGCCAGATCATGACTCTTTTCGTATTTTTAAAAGGATGGAAGACATATTCGCCGGCCAATCCCGTTTCTGGGAGCTTTCGATGGTGTAGCATACAGGAGATCCAATGTTATTACTCCGCTCTAAATCTTATTATCGCGCTTTTATTCATGCACCTTGAATTTATTTTTTGCTCTAAAAATTATTATTGCATTTTGCTCTTACTGGATCTTCAAAGCGCTATAGGCTTTTGAACTCTTCTTTGCCCATGAGGCAGGGAAAATAATCCTGAAGAAAGAGAACTATCCGCTTTAGAGGGTTATCCACTTTTATGGAAATAGTGCAGTCGGCTTGAGAAACAGGCAGAAGCCAGTAGTTGAACAAACAGGAAGAAGAACAAAATCCTAAGATCACAAAAGACTAGATAAAACGGTAGCAGAAATGAAAAGCGCAAAAAGAAAACGGAGATTCTTCCTTCTTGAGCAGGGCAGTTAAAGCCTTGCTGTCCGCCTGCAGTACCAGAGGCAAGGTCTACAGCTGTTTTCATGTCTGAAGTACTCAGCAACCGGAACCTTAGCCTGGTAAGCAGGAGAATTCGAATCAATCCAGACAATCTGAAGAAAGGACAGCCATTGGATCACACCCTATCGAAAGGAAATTTCCAATGATTAAGACAAAAGACTTATACTCCTTCGACCATTCGCTGGCCGGAGCTTATCTCGAACAGTTTGAATACCCCTGGCAGGCCTTGAAAGGCATTGGCGACCTGATCAAGACCCTTTCCAAGGATCTGTCCAAAGACGACTATGAAGAAAAAGAACCCGGCGTTTTCGTCCACAAGACCGCCCGGATCTATCCCAGTACCTATTTAGGCGCGCCATGCATTATTGGTGCTAATACCGAAGTCCGTCCTGGAGCCTTCATTCGCGGCAATGCCTTAGTCGGTGAAGACTGCGTCGTCGGCAACTCGACTGAACTGAAAAACGTCATCCTCTTTGACCACGTCCAGGTCCCGCACTACAACTATGTCGGCGACAGCATTCTGGGCTATTACTCCCACATGGGCGCCGGCTCCATTACCTCCAATGTCAAAAGCGATAAAACCCTGGTCGTCGTCAAAGACAAGGACGAAGAGATCAAGACCGGCCTGAAGAAAATGGGTGCCATGCTTGGCGACCACGTTGAAGTCGGCTGCAACTCCGTCCTCAACCCTGGAACCATCATCGGCAAAGACACAAGCATCTATCCATTATCCTGTGTCCGCCATGTCGTGCCAGCCGGAATGATCTATAAGGATAAGGACCACATCACTAAGCGCGACGACAAGCACTGATCAGTGATGCTGATCAGGGTACAGTGTGAAAACATAGAGAGTAGAAGAGAGGGCAGAATTGGTCAGGCATAAAGTCCAGAACAGCTAATTTACAGAAGAAGAAATGGCGGCAGGCCCAATAGCCAGTGCAGCCTTTCGACTTTTTCTGTTCAGCTCACAAGCCAAAACGGATAAAACAGCCTGGCCAAACTATGCAGGTTCTTGTTAACACAGCAGACTCTGAATGACTGACTCAGCGAATACAAAGAACAGCCTTAGAACTTGATATGAGGACCTGCAGCAATTGATTTCGCTGGAAATCAGGCCAGGACAAACATCAGATATCCAGACCCAGGAAGGACTCTATCCAAATAAAGGCGGTACTTCCTAAGGAATTTGATGCAGAATGCTCCCCTGGACAGCCCAATCTGCTGCGAATAGAAGCGAGACCATATAGAACAAAAGAATATTGGTTATCCAAAGCTCTGCGATCCTGCCAGACGGCAGGATTTAGTGCTTGCTGGAAGTGCTGACTAGATATTCAGTCATACCTGATAGAACTGGAGAACCAGCTCCAATAGAACCGGAATCGATCGAATCGTGACCACCTATACCCCATCAGGCAGTTATTGACAGATCTAATCAAACAGCTGGAAGCAGACCGGATTAAGGATTTTGGCTTGAAGCTTCTTGAGATCCATCCTTGTCTGGCATTTAAAACCAGTTCTTTGGCTATTTCAATCTATAGATTTAGCAGCTAGTAACTAGAAACAAGATCACCAGATAGCCAAACTGATAAAGAAAATCAATATAGAACAGGATGGATGGAATTAGCCGAATACTGGTCTTTGGTCAGAAGCAGGGAACAGTACTTAAAGCAAAAGCGATGGATATACGATCTTTAAAGAAATATTGGTGTTCCTTGCAGATAAAGTTTCGAAAGACCTTTTAATTAGCAGGATCACCAGAACTATCAATAGAATGGGATAAAAAACTAAAAAGAAGTTCAGTAAAATCCAGAATAGCTTGATCTGATCCGGATCAATTGGCCTCAAGATACTATCTATAAATCTCTGTAGGGAGTAGAAGGACCTGTAGATCAGAGCTAAAGGTATACAGGAAGTTTGAACAGACCTTTTGCATAAAAAAGAAAAAGTGAATTGAATCCAGAAAAGATAATGTTCAGGCCAAAAAGGTGAATCAATGCTTCATAAAACGACGAATTTAAGTGAAATGAAAACGGTATATCATCCTTTGAAAATTTGGAAATAAAGCGATTAGGATTGTTTCTGGAACTTTAAACCGTCTCTATTAACTGTGGATTAAAATTACAAATTTATTAAGATTCTCCGAAGAATAAGGGAGATCAGAGACATGCCATAAACCTGAACTCAAGTAAAGTCTGATGCTACTGGTCTGGTATATTTCACAAACTCCATCCTTTCAATATCCTGTGGGTCGGGTTTTTTGTTGCAATTTATTCCACAGTAGCGTAAACTGACCATGCTGATACCGATATCCAGACAGCGAATGAGTGTCAGGGCCCGACATTCATTCACCAGCCAGCTTAAGTTTTTTTTCCAAAATTCTTAAGGGAAGCGGGTATCAGTTGTTAAAGATTCGTTTCGATTAACTCTCTGCCTTTGCGGCCTTCTCAATCCATATATAAGAAGGATCTGCAGTGACAGGCAATAAAAGGAACAGGCCTGAAGGAATCCGCCAGAAATGTTCTTCTTATACAAGGCGCAGCTGCCTGGAGCATGCTGCTGGATCAGCAATGATTCACCTTGCAAGTACAGGGGCTGACGTCAGGATCTTCACATAAATGAATGGTTTGTGGGAAGAATCCAGCAGAGATTTGTAGAAGAAAAACACATTCTGCTGATTCTGTAAAAACAATAAGGAAACTTTAACAATTGGCTGGAAATCTTTAGCTTTCGCTTGATAACTGTGCTCGATTTCTTATATAATCAGCGCATAAGGTCTTCACAGGCGAAGGCTCTAATAAGCTTTAACCTAGAAGACCTCATTATCCCTTAGCAATAAGGGACAAGGAAAGAAGGAACAATATGAACAAAAAGTTTTTTGCAGC
>LinusII_BA0109CM-p1__coassemble_5011_pt1 | contig 4420 bp, 6 predicted proteins | sample LinusII_BA0109CM-p1__metabat2_high_PE_031 | metagenome-assembled genome bin LinusII_BA0109CM-p1
TATTACAGCCAGTAAAAGAATAATCTTGGAATGAACAGCTGCCAAAACCAAGATAGGGCGGCATTCGCAGATAATCCTTTGTTTCAAGTACGCTAGATTTGACGCTTACAGACAAGAAGCTTCTGGAAGACTCTTGCGGCAGTGGACAGATAAATCATAGTTTAAATGATGCGGTTCGGACGGGTTTGAATATTACGTCTTTTAAAAGATCAGACTGCGAGCAAACAGGAACAGGCGATGAGAAGAAAAGAGAGCGTCAAATAGGGCATTTTGAACCCAGTCAGAGTTTCTGACATCATTTATCTAAACTTGATTGATAAGTTTGGAAGATACGAATGATGAAAAGAACAAAAGCTGACTGGGTTTTGCTTATTGAGGAACAGCTGGAATCTGGAATGAATATCGCTGAATTCTGCCGGATTCATGGAATCAGCACTTCCGCTTTCTATAATACCCGGAGCCGATTTGGCTATACAGCTTTAGCATCTAAAACGAAGGAAAATGAAAATCAAGACACTCTGGAAACTGTGAACCGTCCTGCAGATCTGGAAGAATCCGTACCGGATGAAGCAGAAGACACTGCTTTTCTGCAGACCGAATGGAATGAAGAACCTGAAGGCAAGCCGGCAGCGTCAGTCTGCTTTGAACCGGTCTGGATCGCTGCCGATGACTCTGTCCAGAAATCCAGGCCCGGCAGGGCTGCCCCGCCTGGCCATTCGGCCAGCCGTGCCGGAAAAGAACCCATTGTTTTCATGCTTAATGGAATTGAGCTGGTTATTCCATCCCAGGTATCACAGGCTAACCTTGGCAGAATTGTACAGGCCTGTGTGCAGTCATGATTTCGTTTGAAGCCATCCCCAGAATTTACCTGGCACAGGGAATCACTGATTTGCGCAAGGGGATAAACCAGCTCAGTTCCCTTGTGCAGAACGTCCATAAACTGTCGCCTTTTGAAGATGCGCTGTTTATCTTCTGCAACCGCAGGAGAGATACCATTAAAATTCTTTACTGGGACGGAACCGGATTCTGGCTTTTAATCAAAAGGCTGGAAGAAGGAAAGTTTCAATGGAACAAGAAGGAGAACGGATGCATTTCCATTACTCATCAGCAGTTTCGATGGCTGCTGGAGGGATTGTCGATCAGTCAGAAAAGAGCACATAAACCGCTGCACTGCGAATTTGTCTGAAAGCTCTGGCTTATCCTGGATCTGGCCGGATGAAGGAGGATGAAGAATAACTCGACAATAATATTTAGTAATATATTTTGATAATATAAAATTAATTTAAATGCATTGCTATCCGATCCGCTTTCTGCTATAATAAAGACATGGATCAAGCAGAAATGAGAGAGCTCCTGATCAGCGGGGGCCCGCAAAAACTTGAAGAAGAATTCAACAAGCTTCCCGATGACGAAAAGGCGAAGTCTTTTCGCCTGATGGCTCAGCTTCTGGATGACCTTTTCCAGAGAGACAGCCTGTACCGGGAACAGCGTTTTGGTGTCCAGAAAGGCGGACCGATCCCCTTGTTTGAATTCGACCTTCTTCCCCCGGATCTGATTGAAGAGTTTCCCAACAAGGAAGTTATTGAACTGCCTGCCCTGGAAAAAAAGAAGAAAAAAGCGAAGAAAAGCTTCGCCGACACAGCGAATCTTGAAGTCCGGGTGATCGAAAAGGAACCTGAAATCACAAAATGTCCTGAATGCGGCTCTGCTCTGGAAATTATCAAATATAACATCGACAGAAAAGTTCACTGCAGGCCGGCCCAGATGTATGTGGAAGAAATCCGCCAGCCCGTTATGGGCTGCCCAAAGTGTACGGATGATGACGGCAATAATCTCGCCTTCAAGCCGGAACCTCTTCCTTCCCTGATGGAAGGAAGCCTCGTGACTCCTGAGCTTTTAGCGAATATCGCCTTCATGACCTATATGGCCGGCGTTCCTTACTCTCGCCAGGAAAAGATCCTTTCTGAAAAAGGGATCAGCCTGTCACACCAGACCATGGTCAACTGGATGGATGCCGTTGATGATCAGTATCTGAGCTATATCGCTCCGCTCATTTACGATGATTTCGTGAAGCTGAGCTATGTCCATCTGGACGAAAGCTCGCACAAGATCGTGCAAAACCGGAAAGTTCGCTCCAATTCGTACGAGCTGGTCGGCCGGAGCGGTCGAAGCGAACCGCAGAAAATGGCCGTCTTTAAATTCAGCCGGACCCGCTCAAACGAGACTGTTCCAGCCATGATTGGCGAAAAGTATGAAGGAACTATCCAGACAGACGGCTATCAGACTTATCATTCCTATCTCAGGTATGTGCCCACCGCGGAAGGAATTGGCTGCTAGGCTCATGCCCTGATCAAATTCAAGGAAGCCCTGTTAGCTGATGAAGCCTTCAAGGAGATTGCCAAACTGCCTCTGGAACAGCAGGCTGCTGCACTCAGGGAATATCCAAAGCTTTATCCCTTTGTGGTGCTGCGAAACCTGATCAGCTATCTGTTTGAACTGGAAAGAGAAGCCGAAAAACTTGCACCTGACTGGGAGGCCATCAGACAATACCGCGAAAAGTACCTGCGTCCAGTGATGGAGACCATTTTTGCCAGAGCGGAGCAGATGCTTGATAAAACTCCGCCCAAAGGCAAGAAAGGCGAGGCACTGACCTATGTGGTGAACCAGAAAGAATACCTGGAGCGGGTACTGGATGACGGCCGTTATGAACTGACAAACCTGCCGGCAGAAAGACTGGTCAAGCGATTTGTCCTGTGGCGCAAGAATTCGCTGTTTTCATTCAGTGAAGGCGGAGCGAAAAGAATGTCTGCATTCATGACCACTCTGATGAGCGCTAAACTGAATGATCTGGATCCGGAACGCTATCTTGCCTGGCTCTTGAATCAGATGATAACCAGGCGGCTTAATGAGGAAGATTTGCGGGATCTGCTGCCCTACTCCCCAAAAATTCCGGAGGAACTGCGGATCAAAACTGAAAATACCAATACCCTCAGCGAAAAATGAGCCTTCGCTGCGGGTATTTTCAGTGCCTGAAGATGCAAAAACGGCCTGAGATATCTTCTGTCTATCAGAAGGATTATCTCAGGCCGTTTTTCATTTGGACAGATCTTACATTTGACGCTCTCGCTGATATGCGATCCATCTTTGGCGATGGTATAAGCCAGGTGAACCAGCAGCCGCTCAAGCTGCTTTTTATCAGAAAAAGCAGCTTTCAAAGCCTCCAGAACGATGGAATTCTTTAAAAAACTTGTGATAAAGAATATGTCTCCAAAAATGGTATGGACTGGCGGAACAGGAAAAAAGCGATCATCTGGAAGTCTTGAATCGTCTTTCTGAACATCCGCAAAGCGGTCAAGATCGGCGGAATACTCCACCAGCCCGCGCTCTGGAGAGTTAAAAATGCCGGAGCGCCTGTCTTCAGACAGCCAGATCACCTTGCCAAGATTTTCTCTTTGAATTTGCTTAGAGTGATATGTTTTTCCAGAAACGTATTGAGTATCAATCAAACCTGCGGAGCCAGATAAAATGGCTCCATCTTCTGAGAATCGAAGTTTTCTGAGTTTAATGAATGGCATCCTGTCATCACCTGGATTTATGTAGTATTAAGTGGCACTACATAAATTATAACCTACTGAGCGTTCGCTGCAACAGTGAAGCTTTAGATAAAGGATGAATCATAGTGAAAGCAAAAAAGAAGAACTGAAAGAGTGGTGTAGTACCACTATTCAGTTCTTCTCAGGATAATTTAGTACGAATGAGCTGTCAGAAACTTTAAATGATAATCTAAGGATTTCCGATGGACGAAACAGTTGTAAATCAGGCTGTGATTTTGGCTGCAGTTCAGACTATTGCAGCCAGAGATCCTTCTGTCTGGAACAGATTCGAAATATTGCCCAGACGCGCCTGGGAATTCAGCGGCGCAGATATTACCCGCCTGTTTCCATATCATGTCTGATCAATATATAAAGTCAGATAGATAAGCTTTGACAGGTTTAGTCAGGTCTTTTGAGCCGGTTGCGGCTTCATTTTTCGGGATCCCTTCTGAATGTTTAGGAAGCATGACGCGCAGCAGATGATACAGTGATGAGGGCCAAGTTCTGAAGTGGGATAGTCGCGTCCGGATTTGGATGATATCCCAATACTAACTATGTGAATTAATCACATTTATAATGTAAAATGCAGATTAAAACCATAAAAAATGGTTTTAAAAGCAAAAACTAAATGTAACCGCTAACAATTTTATATTATATATATTAATATGTGAATTTTATGGTAACGAATAAATTGTTTTTAAAGATGAAGGGTATAAAGATTTACGATAAGCTGGCAAGGTTAGGTCGATATTCGAATTCGTTTAAACAGGAATAATACATTAGACAGCGAATAACTCAAGCCGAAAAAAAAACGTGGTAATCCAACA
>LinusII_BA0109CM-p1__coassemble_6761_pt1 | contig 3171 bp, 3 predicted proteins | sample LinusII_BA0109CM-p1__metabat2_high_PE_031 | metagenome-assembled genome bin LinusII_BA0109CM-p1
CTTAAGTTAATGACATTGCCAGATGGCCAGAAATTTTTTTGACAGCCTTCGGACTGTCTTTTCGTCGTGGACAAATCATTCATTTCTTCCGTTTTTCGCCCTCTCAGGCTTCATTTTTCCGCCCGACCCTGTACCCCCTCCACTAGGAAAACTGTGGATTTCCAGTTCTCAAGCCATTTTGTTCGCATTTTAGAAACAATCTCCCTGAAAATGAATTCGTGAAAAGTCTCATGAATTATTCAGGTATATTTTGGTAAAATTAGATTACCAATCAATCCAGACAGGCCAAGAAAAGAAAGGAGATGTATGAAAACATATTTAAAAGTTCTAGCCGCAGCTGGATTCATAACAGCAATGCTGACCGCTCAGCAGCCGCTAATAACCGCAGAGCAACCAGATTATACTGGTGAAAGAAATCAGGAATATTCAGAGATTCAAAAGGATATTCTTCATCAAATTCCTGAAATGGAACAGGAGTACTTAGAATATGGACTTCAGGCAGCTGTAAGCGCAGATCCTAAAGGATCAGCATTCCGAACTGCCATTGGAAGCTGGAACTGGCGTCCAGGCTTGATTTGTGTAACTACAGAAGGATTTGGTGTCGGAACCGTAGGGACCTGGCATGCCGCAATTGTCGCTGCTCAGGCCAGGGAAGCTGTTGTTGAAGCGCCAAAACCTGGAGTGGGAGTACGCCATAGAACTGGGGTTTGGAGAAGCTCTTATCATACAATCTGGCAGGTAGGTATAAACAGTACCTCAGTTCAGCAAGATAAAAATGCTGCAACCTGGGCTGAAAAACAGCTAGGTAAGCTTTATAATCTAGGATTCTGGAATTCTCGTCAGACAGAAAGTTTTTATTGCTCACAGCTGGTGTGGGCGGCTTACTGCTATACCTGTGGCGTGGATTTAAATAAGCCAGACAATGATGCATCAGGAAATATTGCGATTCATCCTGGAGAATTTGTTTCGAATCATAATACTACAATTGTCTATCGTAATAAATAATCGGTTATGAAATGATAAAAATCAAAACAAAAGAAAGATGGATCAAACATATTTTCCTGTCTGCTTTATTGCTTCTGATTACTGTTTTTTTTCCTGGATGCAGCCAAACGAAAAGCTTTAAGACTTCTGATCTGGCGTCCTTTTATATTGTCGGCGAAAAAGGCATTACTGGATATCAGATCCAGAACGGCATTCCGCAGCCGATAGTCCAGACAAGAACAACAATTGTCAGGAAAAATATCAATACAGTCGTGCATCGGGCACAGCTGGAAGATCGCTATCTTGTTTTCACAGAAGATGGATGGCCAACCGGAAGGCAGGAAGGCGTAATTTCCATAGACTTTAAAAACGGAGTTATCCGTTCCCTGGATACCCGTCACAATGCATATACTTCGGCTGGATCTTCGAACAAATATTATTTTGCTTTTACGTCAGGGGAAGATTCCGATATATGGGTATATAACGCTCAGTTGGAGGAAGTCAGCTCTATGAAACTGGATCCTCCTGTGATTCTTAGTGATTTTTATTGCCAGGCAGATAAATACTATGGTGTCGGAGTGGATATTGATTTGAGTGAAGATATAAGCGGAAATTCTTATTTCAAAACCAGAGCTTTTGAATTTGACCTGAAAAATGAAAATCTAACGGTCAAGTCAGTGACCGAGCTGAATGTCGATCCCAAGCGGCAGTACTGGCTGGATGAGCTGGTCGTTAGAAAGAATCAGTTCTATGCAGTCAATGCCGGCTGGCGGGATAACACTTCTGAAGAAAGAAATTATGCCGGTTCTGTATATCGATACGATCTGAAAGAAAATGCTGGTGAGTTTTTTCCTCTGGAAGAAATCGGACCTTCAGATGCTTACTTTCCTGAAGACAGCCTTATGGCCATTACACACAGTTCGTCACTTGGGGCCACACGAAAAGGAATAACACTTTTCGATCTGGGTACATGCGAGAATTCATTTATCGATCTTGAACAACTGGGTTTTTCTTTAGACGGTCATGAAATCCACGATGTTCAGTCTCTGGACTCAACATGCCTTCTGCTGCTCACTTCCGAACAGTTGATTGGCTATGATATGAAAAATGAGCAGATAGCTTTTGAGATTTCATGTAATAAAGAAACGGGCACTCCATTTCATATATGGATATCACCCACAAACCTTCCAACGGATTGATTGGCTTGGTCGGAACCTATATATGAGCAACGTTTTCATCAGGAACCATCCGATGCAGGATCAAAAAAACGGTAAATTAGAAATCCAATAATTAACGAAATGAATTTTATCGAGATTGCAAAGACTTAGAAATATGTAAAGATTGAGAGGTTCAGTGATGACAATAAAGAGAAAAAAGATTCTGGCTTATTCTTGGGTCACCCTGATCAATGGAATATACATGGTAAGTATCTTTCTCCTATCCTTGACCAGGCCAATAACCAAGCTCTCTATAGTTAATATGACTTTATCTGTTCTTCTGCTGCCTGTTCATTGGCTCTATGTGTTCATCTATTTTAGATTAAAGGAAAAGGATAGGAAGTACGGGATAACTGCTAACGAAAAAGAATGAGCTTAGATCAATTCTACTGATCACCGTGTTGCGTTTCTCCTTCTGCTATTCTCATTTACTTTGCTCGATTATGGCTTTATGTGGAATGATATTTGTTCTGACAGATCATTTATCAAATCGTCTAATTCGAATTAAAGTTTTGAGAGTTTAAAAAGAATGATCACAGTTCCATTGCCTTCTTAGATATTTTATCTTCATATTGGGTAATACCCAAAAACCATCCAACAGATTGATTGGCCTTGTCTGGATGGGTCTGCATGAATAAACATTTTGGTTAGGAACAACCCTATGCATAAACAAAAAATCGGGCGGCAGCAAACTCAATTGCTACCGCCCGATATCATGTCTGTTTGAACTGTGCCTCAGTTCATGTTTCGGATTCTTTTCTTTAAGAGCCCGGAGCATATCATTCCAGTCATTGTGCTGGGATGGGATAAGCGCCCTCGCTGTAATCCCTTTCTTGCAAAGCCGGTCTGCTGTCAGCTCAGCTGCCTGTTTTCTGAAGCTAGAATAATTATCGGGCAATCCGAATAGAGATTCTAGCTAACCAGTTCTATGTCATAGAATTACAATCTGATATGAAAAGGAGAGCAGTTT
>LinusII_BA0109CM-p1__coassemble_9074_pt1 | contig 2382 bp, 2 predicted proteins | sample LinusII_BA0109CM-p1__metabat2_high_PE_031 | metagenome-assembled genome bin LinusII_BA0109CM-p1
AGAGATAGATATTCAGATCAAATCGTTACTTTATCCGGAAAACCGAATGGCATTGTCTTCTTGCAGAAAACAGAAAGAGTGGACGCAAGGGAGAGAAAAAGCGGAGATATACTGAAGCTGAAGTGCGAAAGTTCATTCCTGGCTACAGCAAGAAAAAGAACGCTCTGGCCAATTCAAATATTTTGAACAAATTACCGGCAGCGCTGGAAAATGTCAGCAGTTTGCCAACAGATCCAGAGAAGCTGAAGACTTCCGTAGGTACAGCCATTCCGTTACTGATTCAAGATATGGGCTGGAAGCCACAGAGTATTGATTAATACACATATGACATGACCGGGGTTTGCGCAATCAGCATGAACTGGCGGAAAACAAATGGTTTCAGGGATTATGCTTTTTAGATCAAGTCTGGCCACTGTTCATTATCTGGACCTGCCAGTATAAAAGCTCCAGTAATTTCGGGATTGGCAAACTGACGTAAACTGTTCTGGTTTGTCGGGACACAATCAAGAAAGTCCTGCAGTAAGGAATTTACTCCTTTACTGCAGGACTTTTCACTTTTCTATGGAATTGTTCAGCTGCTGAATACAGTTCTTTTCGCAGAAATTTAAAGCTGAAGCACAATGCCCATCACCGCGCAGAGGCAGATCAGAACAATCGGGTGCATCTTTTTTAAGAAGAAAGCTGCAACGCCAACCAGGGCCATCAAAGCCAGGTGGATCCAGAAGGTGGAATCCATCGTGAAGCTGCCCGAAGGGAAGAGCACGCTGGCAAACACGCCAATGGCTGCGGAAAGAATCAGGCCGCAGGTAGCGGGGCGCAGGCCGTAGAAGGCATCTTCAACGTAGGGATTATCCCGGTAGGTTTTTAAGACCCTGGCAATTACGCAGATGATAATGACACTGGGCATGACCAGGCCGACTGTCGCAATAACGCTGGCCAGGATATTGCCGCCGGAAACATGATAGCCAACATAGGTGGCCATGTTGACACCGACCGGTCCAGGGGTGGATTCGGAAATGGCGATCATGTTGAGCAGGTCGCTCTGCGTAAACCAGTGATATTTTTCCATCATTTCATAAAGAAAAGGGATAGTGGCCAGGCCGCCGCCTACGGAAAACAGCCCGGTCTTGAAAAACTCCCAGAACAGCAGCAGATACAGCTTAAGCATGGTCTTCACTTCCTTTCTCTCCTGGATTTTGTGTCATTTCCGGATTATGCAGCTTGTCCTTGTTCTCAGCACTCATTTCATCCGCTTTTAAGCCGGAGGAAACCGCTTCGGAAGAATTCGGGTCATCTGAATTTGAAGAGGCGCTGGCTGCATGGGCGGTGTTTGTTATACTGGAAGCCTGTGCGTCTTGTTTATCTGTCGTATGTGTGAGATTGACCGATTCCTTTGAATCTGATGCCATTTCATGCGAAGATGAAGTGGAATTACTTTTACGGTTATTGGAAACCAAAGTGCTATTTTCCAGATTTGCGGCCGGTTTTGCAGGAGATTCTGCTTTGGAAAGCTGCTCTTTAGCCTGCTGCTCATCCTTTTTCGCTTCCTTAGCTGCCGGGGAGCGGCCGGTTCGTTTCTGAACGATCACGCAATAAAGGATGCCGGCAGCGGCTGCCAGCACAACCGCCCCGGCGACCGGAATCAGGTTGAAGTAGGTTGCCAGAAGTACTACCGCAAAGAGAATGACACCGAAGATGTCCTTGACGCCTTTTTTAAACAGGCGGAGGACCGCCTGGGCGATCAGCACGCACACCGCAATGCGAATGCCTGCTAAGGCATGCTGGACAATGGGCTGATCGGCAAAGGAAGTCATCAGCGAGGCGATCAGCAGGATGATGATCAGCGAAGGGCAGACAATACCGGCAGTCGCTACAATGGCACCGGGAACTTTCTTTTGCGAATAGCCGACAAAGGTAGCGGTATTGACGGCGATAATGCCCGGGGTACACTGCCCGATGGCGTAGTAGTCGACCAGTTCATCATAGGTGGCCCAGTGCTTGTTGCTGACAACTTCTTTTTCAAGAAGCGGCAGCATGGCCAGGCCTCCGCCAAATGTAAACAGGCCGATCCTGAAAAAAGTCCAGAACAGATCGAGATAAATTGACATGGGAATTCCTTTCTTTGACTGTACTTTTCAGTTTCATCTAAAAAAGCGCACGGGTCAACGGATACGAATTCCACCGGTCATAGAGCTTGATTCAATGGAACAGGGCTTGCACCATAGAAACTGTCCGCCCTGCAGGGCGGAAATGGTATGGCCTTTTTTGGGTTTTATAGTAGAATGGTCAACGACCCGCCACTTAGCGGCCAGGCCGCTTGAAGTGGGGGCTTGAAAAAGCCCTGTTGACTAGACTCAGTGCCTTGCGCACTACGTTGCTTAT